>Ga0206117_100222_pt1 | contig 84073 bp, 72 predicted proteins | sample 3A5Ametagenome_FD_177997 | JGI IMG/M metagenome (GOLD analysis project Ga0206117, IMG submission 177997) | Enriched microbial communities from leaf-cutter ant dump, University of Wisconsin, Madison, United States - 3A5A | ecosystem: Environmental > Terrestrial > Nest > Insects nest > Nest dump... | reverse complement strand
CCGGTTGCCGGCGCGGCCCTGCGACAGCGCATCGATATAGATCTGGTCCAGCGCCGGGGTCACGGCGGCCGGCGGCAGGTTCTCGACCAGGGTCAGCACCCTTTCGGGCGTGCCTCGTTCCAGCATCAGCCGCGCCCAGGCGGCCCGGTCGGCCGGGGCGGCATTGCGGGCGCGTTCGGCCAGCCAGTCGACCTGCGACACGGTGGGTGCCGGCCCCCACAGGAACAGCAGTTCCGACACTTCGGGCGAATCGGGGGGCTGGCCGGCGGCCAGGCGGCGATAGGCCGGTTCGGCCATCGCCTTGCCGCCCAGGGCCAGCAGGCGGGTGGCCAGGTTGCGGCGCTGTTCGCGATCCAGCCTGGGGTCTTCGACCGCCGCGGCGATGCGGCGGGCGGCGCGCTGGGGGCTCAGCGCGGCCAGGATGGTCAGGCGCTGGTCGGCGACGTCGGGGGCCAGCGTGCCGCGTTCCAGTTCCTCGTCGACGATCTGGGCCAGGCCGGCGTTCTCGTCCGGCCGGGTACCATCCAGCGCGTCGACCAGCATCCAGCCCATCTCGGTGCGCTGGGCGGTGGTCAGGTCGGTGCGGGCCATCCGGCGCAGCAGGTAGTCGCGCAGGGCCGGCTTGCGGCCGGTGCCGGCCAGGGCCTGGGCATACAGCAGCGAATTGTCGACATTGGGCTGCAGCGCCAGCAGCCGGTCGGCCGCCGCCGCCGCCAGGCCGAAGGCCCGGGCCTCGGTCGCGGCGTAATAAATGTCGCGCAGCAGCAGCGGGTCGTCGGGTTTCGTCGCGTTCAGCCAGGCGGTGACCTTGGCCGCCTCGCCGCGCCGGGCGGCGGTCCGCGCCCAGGCGACGTCCAGCGCCGGATCCTTGCGGTTCTGCCGCGCCTGGTCCAGCAGGGCCAGGCCCTGCGCCGCCCGGCCCATGGCGGTGAAGGCGTCGGCGATGCTCAGCACCGTCGACACCGCGGTGCCCGGATCGGTCGCGATGCGGGCCAGGGCATCCATGCGGCGCTGCGCATCCTGGGTGCGGCCGAAGGCCAGGTCCAGGGCCACGGCGACCAGGGGCCGGGCCTCGCGCGCCGCGGGCGGGAATTCCCGATCCCATTGGGTCAGCACGTCGCGATGTTTTTCGGCCTGGGCCCGCGCGATCAGCGCCCGGGCCAACTCGTCGCTCAACGGTCCCAGCCCCGTGCGCTCGGCCATCTGCTCGGCCAGCGTGGTCTGGCCGCGGTCGAAGGCCAGCTGCACCAGCAGGGGCGACAGGTCCGGCGTCAGGCGGCGCTGGCGCAGCATGCGCAGCAGCAGGTCGTAGGCTTCGTCCGGCGCGACCAGCGTGACCAGGGTGGGCGTGGCGTTGTCGGGATCGGCGCGGGCGATCTCGCTTGCGATCGCCCGGGCCCGGTCGGGCGCCATGCGATCCAGCAGGGCCAGGCGCAGGTCGCGGGCGGCGGGCGGCAGGGTGGTGCGGCCGGCATCGGTGGCCAGCCGGTCGATCGCGGCGGCATCGGCCGGCAGCGGACCGGCCAGGTCGTTCAACGCCTGGCCCAGGGCGGTGATGCGGGCATCGCCGCTGTTCGGGTCGGCCAGGCGGGCGACCAGGTAACGTTTGGCGTCGTCGCCGCGGCCCAGACGGCTCAGCGCGGCCAGATAGACCGCCTCGGCCTCGCCGTCGCGGGCGGCGACGGGCTGGGCGATGGCCAGGGCACCGGCGGCATCGCCCGCATCCAGCAGGGCGCGGGCCTGGATGACCGGGTCCAGCGTGCCGGGATAACGCCGGGAAATCTGGGCGATCGCGGCGGCCGACAGGGCCGGGCGGCCGCGGTTGCGGCCGATCCAGTACAGGTCGTCCAGCGTCTGGCGCTCGACCTCGGGCGTGCCGGCCAGCCAGGTTTCCACCGCGGCGGCATCGCCCGCCGTCGCCTCCAGCTCGGCCCAGGCGGTCAGGACCGGGCCGGCGGGGCGGGTTTCGCGCAGCCGGCGGAACAAGGGCAGGCCGTCGGCCGCGCGGTCGAGATCGAGATAAAGCCGGCCCAGATCGCCCAGCACCGTGACCGGCACGCCCGGGTCGTCGGCCACCCCGGCCAGCAGCGGCAGGGCCCGTGCCCGTTCGCCCAGCCGCAGGGCCAGCGCGGCATAGGCCACGCGATCCTCGACCGCCAGGCGTTCCGGATCGGTGACGCGGACCAGGTTGCGGCGGGCCTCGTCCAGCAGGCCCAGCGCCGCGGCCAGTTCGGCGGCCAGCAGCGGGTCGGCCTGGCGCTGCTCGGCCGTGACCTGGGCATCCAGCTCGACCACGCGTTCGCGGCCCTGGGCCTGGGCAAAGGCCAGCAGGCCGCGCAGGCGGTCGCGCGGCAGCCCGGCGACGCCATAACGCAGCGCGGCGGCCAGTGCCGTGGCGGCGTCGTTCCGGTAGACCGCGGCGTCCAGCAGGGTGATCAGGCCCTCGCGCTCGATCGTCTGGTTCTGGAACAGCGGCATCAGCACCGCATAGGCATTCTGCGGCCGGCCGGCCGTCAGCTCGATCTGGGCGATCCGGGTGGCCAGCGCCGGCGGCACCGGCTGGCCGTCGGGCACGGCCGAGCGCGCCAGGGTCAGGGCCAGCGGGGGTTTGCGTTCGTTGACGACGGCGACCAGGTCGATGAACAGCGGCATGCCGCCCTGGGCCAGGGCGATGCGGCCGGCCTCCTCCAGCGCCGGGACATCGTCGATGTCGGCGGCCAGGCTTGCCAGCAGGCGCAGCGAGGCCGAGTTGCGCGCCGACGGCTTGCGGTTCAGCCAGTCGGCCAGCACCTTGCGGGCATCGGCCTTGTCACGCGTCGCCAGCCGCAGCGCCAGTTCGGTCACTTCCTCGTCGGACACCGCGCCGCGCTGGGTCAGCGCGCGCAGCCAGCGGATGCGCCGCTCGCCGTCGTTCTGCATCACCGACAGGTTGGCCAGCTGGCGCAGGGTGGCGACGTCGGGTTCGGCCTGGACCAGTTGTTCCAGGCTGGCGCGCAACGCGGGATAGTCGCGGATCAGATACTGGATGTCGGCCAGCCGGCGTACCGCCGACAGGTCGCCCGGATGGTCCTGGACATAGACCGACAGCACCTCCTCGGCCCGGTCGGGTTCGCCCAGCTCCAGGTAAAGCTCGGCCAGCCGGCCGACCACCTGCGGGGCATGATTGCCGCTGTTGTACTGGCCCTCGAAATAGGCCTGGGCGAAATCGTAGTCGAAATCGCGCAGGCGCATCGCCGCGATTTCCTGCGGCGACGGAATCATCGCCCAGGCCAGCAGCAGCGACCCCAGGGTCAGCAGCGCGACAAGGATGAGGTTCCCCCGCATGCGCCCGGCTAACCGCCCCGCAGCGGGGCGATGGTGATGCGCGCGCCGGCCGACAGCCCGGCGGGCAGGGTGAAGGACAGCATGCGGTCGGGCCCGGCCTCGGCCGTCTGGGCCTGGCCGCCGCCGCTGATGGTGTAGCGGCCCGCGGCCGGCATCTGCCAGCGCATCTCGCCCGGGCCGAAACCCGGGGTCGCATTGAAGGCCACGCGATCGGCCTGGCGGATCAGCGCCTCGGCCGGCCAGCGCGCCGATACCAGGCTGGCGGCGGGCACCGGCCGGTCGGTCAGCACCACGCGGGGTTCGGGCACCGCGGGATCCAGCGCGACGTAGAGCGCATCGTTGACCCGCCGCGATCCCATCACGCCGATCGAGGCGGCCAGGTCGGGCGCGGTGGTGGCGGCGACCCGGTCGAAGCGCAGCGTCTGCAGGGCGCCGCGCTGGCGGACCCGCCAGGTCCGCGGGCCGTCGGCCTCGAGCCGGACGCGGAAGAAACCCTCGGCGATCTCGGCGAAGCGGGTCGCGGTGACCGGCGCGATCTCCTGCTTCTTGGCCCAGGCGATGTTGTCCTGCAGGGCTTTCAGCGAGGCCTGCTTTTCGCCGGAATACATGTGGTAGTACAGATTGATCGGCTTCAGCCGCCGCGGCCGCTCGGTATTCTCCAGCGTCGCCACCAGGTCGCGATAGCCGAAGAACCGCGCGCTCCACAGTTCGGTATAGGTGTTCTCGTTGCTCATCGCGGCATAGATGTGCAGCGTGTCGCCGACCGGCACGCCGGTCGGCGCGACCCAGGAAACCGAGGGGTAATCGTTGTCCAGGCGGGAATCGCCGCCGTTGATGTTGTGGGCGCCGGCGGCGGCCGTCGCGGCCAGCGCCTCGGGGAACGGCGAGGTGTCGCCCGACCACTGGACCAGCCGCGGTCCCTTGCCCGGGGGCGCGAAGCGTTCGATGTAGCGGATCGCGCCGGAAATCTCGTTGTCCAGCTCGAAGGGATGGGTGGCATAGGCGCGCGGCGTCGAATAGCCCGGGCGCAGGTCGTCGTTGGGGTCGCCGGCCTGGTCGCCGTCCTTGCCGCGATCTTCCTCGGACTCTTCGTCGGGCGATCCTTCGAACACCGGGATGCCGCCGGCCTGGGCGGCATATCGCGGCAGGAAGGGCTTTTCCTTGTCCCAGGTATAGTTGCGGAAGAAACCCCACTGGAACGGATGGCTGTAGGTGTGGCTGGCGGCCTCGACCTGGGGCAGGGCGAACAGGTCGCGGGCCACCTTCTGCGCCTGTTCGGTCCCGACCCAGTTGGGATCCAGGTCGGCGGCGATCGGCGCGACCGTCACCGGCAGGTCGGGATTGGGCACGATCGCCTCGGCCATCACCACGGCGGCGGACAACGCCTGGTCGCGGCGATATTTCGACACCAGCGACAGGTTGCGCCAGCCGTCGCCGTCGATATGGCTGAAATACATCCGCCGGCCGCCCAGCGTCGTCGTGTCGGGCCGCGGTTCGTCGCCCAGGCCGAACGCCGCCTCGAAGAAGGCGAAGGGGTTCAGGTACCATTGGGTGAAGTTCTGGGCGGGATCGCGGAAATGGGTGAAGCCCGTGGCGGCATAACCGCCGTTCGGGCCGGTGACGATCAGATGGCTCGGCCGGTCCAGGTCCATGCGGCCGATGACCAGATAGGACTGCGTCGCCGCGTTCAGCGGCTCGTACAGTTCGAACGGCGGCAGGATGTCGCCGTAGGCGCGCTCGAAGCCGACCATCTGGGGATCGGCGCGGACGATGCGGGCGTCATAGGCCACCGGGCTCCAGTCGCCGTCATGGACCAGGCCCAGCAGGGCGACGAAACGGGCGATCAGGTCGTGCGGGGCGGGCTTGCCCTTGATATCCTCGGTCGGGCCCAGTTCGCCCAGCACCACCAGCTTGCGCCCGGCCGCAACCAGCTTCTCGGCCCATGCGACATAGGCGGCGGGATCGGGCACGCCCGGCTGCATCGAGAAGGTCACGACGCCGCGAACGTCGGGGTCGTCCCAGACCGGGGGCAGGCCGGCGCGGATGTCGTGGAAGCGCACGGCCAGGCCCAGCCAGTTCAGCGGCATCGCCGCCATGCGGTGGACGTTGGACATGCGGGCCGACCCGGCGCGCTGGCCGTCGTACAGGGCGATGACAGTGCGCTGCAGGGGGGCGGCCTGGGCCAGCGCCGGCACGCCGGCCAGGATCAGCGTCAGCAGGACAACGACAACCCTCACCGCCTCGGTTCCGGGACGATGCGGCGCAGGTCGATCGTGGCGACATAGGGATTGAAGCCCAGGGCGCGCTCGCTCTGGTAAAGCTTGGCAATGCCGGGCTTGTCTTCGGGATCCCAGTAGTCCAGCGTCATCACCTTCAGTTCCGGCCTGGCCTTTTGGGCCGCCTGCAACTGCCCGATCAGATACTTGCGATCCTCAGCCGTCGTCGGCTTGTACTTCTTGGTTGTGAAATCGTACCCAGCGAAAATGCTTTCGCCCAGGGAAAAATCGATGTCCGCCACTACCTTGGGCAGAATTTCGAAGGCGCGATTCAACATTATCGGGGCTTGGGGATAACGCTGGCGCAGCGCTTTGACCAGGTCGGCGGCGGCATCGGTCATCCCGGCGAATCGTTTGGGGTCGGTGCGCTCCAGATGCGGCGGATTATCCAGCGTGTCCAGGAAAAAGCCGTGAAATCCCTTGGCCAGCAGCGCGCCGGCCAGGACGTCGACCGTCAGCCTGGTCCAGGCCGGGCTGCGCACGTCGACGAAATAGCTGCCCGGCCAGTTCTCGTTTTCCTGCAGAACGATGCCGGCGCCGATCGTCGCCTCGTAATGGCTGCGATGGTTCTCGACCTCGCCCATGCTGATATAGCCCAGCAGCAGCGACCCCTGCGCCGCGATGGCCCGCAGCGGTTCCGGATGGTGATCGGCATCCAGCACGACGATGCGATAGGGTGCCAGGGCCGATACCGGCGCCTGGTCGCCGTAATAGACGATCCAGCTGGGTTCGGCCGCGGCCGCCGGCCCGCCCAGGACGGCAAGCGTCGCCAATGCGGCCAGCCCGCGCGTCAGCAGGCCACTGGTCGGCCGGGTCATCGCGCCGGCCCGGCGACCGCCTTCAGCGTGGCGGTCAGTCCCTCCTCGATCGGGGTGGTCGCCGCGACCCCCAGCGCCGCGGTGGCCGCGGCGGGGTTGCCCAGCGATTCCCTGATGTCGCCGGCCCGGGCCGGGCCGTGGGTGATGGCCGCGGTCTGCCCGGCGATGCCGGCGACGATCTCGGCCAGGCGCAGCACGGTCGTGGTGCGGCCGGTGCAGACGTTGAAGACGCGGGCATCGGGCGCCGGCCGGTCCATCGCGGCGACCAGATGGTCGACGACGTCGCCGACATAGACGAAGTCGCGGGTCTGCAGACCGTCGCCGTTGATGTTGATCGGCTGGCCGGCCGCGACGCGCCCCGCAAAGATCGCGATCACGCCGGAATAGGGCGACTTGGGGTCCTGGCGCGGTCCGTAGACATTGAAGAATCGGAAGCCGGTCGACGGCACGCGATGGACCAGCCAGCCGACCCGCGCGTGCTGTTCCGAGCCCAGCTTGTCGGCGCCATAGGCGGTCAGCGGGCTGGGCGTCGCGGTCTCGGCCAGCGGCAGGGCCGGATTGTCGCCATAGATCGCCGCCGAAGACGCGTAGACCACCGGGGCCGGGTTGGCGGGACGGGCGCGCCGCGCCGCCTCGAACACGGTGATCGTCGCGGTCAGGTTGGCGCGGTGGGTGCCCAGCCAGTCCTCGGTCGAACGCTGGACCGAGGCGATGGCGGCGAGGTGAAAACAGCCGTCGGCGCCTGCCATCAGCCGCTCGACCAGATCGAGGTCGGCCGCGTCGCCCTGCGTCAGTTCGGCCCCCGCGGGCAGGTTGTCGGGCTTGCCGGTCGACAGGTCGTCCAGGACGCGGACCCTGTCGCCTCGTCCCATCAGTCGCTCGGCCAGATGGGATCCGATGAAGCCGGCGCCGCCGGTGATCAGCCATGTTGCCATGTCGAGAGTTCCCTGAAAGCCCCCGATTTCCTAGCACCCGCTGTTGCCTGCCCGACATATCGAGATGTCAGGAATTGTCATGGCCTTCCGCGGGTTTAACTTACGTCTACGTGTTCGTTCGAACCCTGGATCAACCCAACTTGCCGCGAAAGATACCATGCGGCGGTGCCGGCGTGCGATTTCAGTGCGGGCGCGTCACCGGTCTAGTCTTGACGATCGTCAAGTATGCCTGCGCCGCGGCAAGATTAGGGTTGCGGCCACCTCAGACTAGCGGGGCGAGTGCCGAAAAGATCGCGTTTACCCGCCGAAAAGTTACATTCCGTCACTTATGGAACGAACCTGTTCCGATACGTGGCTTGAAGCCCGGGCGGTTCATCCGGAGATTGGAAGGCGACGCGCCGCGCGGGCGGTTCGCGGGGAATATTGGTATGGACCATGGTTACTGAGAGGAAAGATGTCGCAGCCGGCGCAGATCGGTAGCGACGCGCCGGCCGCAAGCGGCATGGCGGAACGCCCCGGCATCCTGCTGGTCGACGACGACGTCGACCTGCGCGAGGCGGTGTCGGACTATCTGCGCCTGGCCGGCTTCGACGTGACCGGCGTTGCGACGGCCGCCGAATTCTACCGCAAGCTCGAAGGCGCCGATTTCGAACTGGCGATGATCGACCTGGGCCTGCCCGACCGCGACGGCATCGAGATCGCCGGTTTCGTGGCCGAGCGCACGACGATGGGCGTGATCGTCTTTACCGGCCGCCGCGACACGGCCTCGCGCCTGTCGGCGCTGCGGGCCGGTGCCGATCTCTATTTCACCAAGCCGGTCGACGGCGTCGAACTGGCTGCCGCGGCGCGCAATCTGCTGCGCCGGGTGCGCGGCTGATTCCTTTCGATTGACAGGGGCTGCACGATCGCTATATTGCGCGCCAGTTTGCTGGCCTGATCGTTTTAAAGTCAGGATCCGGGCATCGAAGACAATTCGAGCTGAACGGTGGGCCGGCGGCCCACTTTTTTTTGTCTTCTCGCTACCAGCAAGAGGTCTACCTTCGCGATGGACGCGGTGTCCCGCATCGAGGCGCTGATAGCGCCGACCCTGGCCGACATGGGCTACGAGATCGTGCGCGTGCGCTTCGGCGGCAAGCCGGCAGTGCTGCAGATCATGGCCGAACGCGCCGCCGACGGCCTGATGGACATCGACGATTGCGAAGCCGTCAGCCGCGCGGTCTCGGCGATCCTCGACGTCGAGGATCCGATCACCCAGGCGTATAATCTGGAAGTCTCGTCGCCCGGCATCGACCGGCCGCTGACCCGGCTCAAGGATTTCGTGCGCTGGGCCGGACACGAGGCCAAGGTCGAGCTGAAGGGCTCGGTCGAGGGTCGCAAGCGGTTCCGTGGCCTTCTGTTCGGCGTCGACGGTGGTGCCGTGCGCATCCTGGTCGACGGCACCGAAATGAGCTTTGCCTTCGACGACGTCTCTGACGCCAAGCTGATCCTGACCGACGAGCTGATCAAGGCCGCGTCGGGCGAGCAACTGCAGAACTGACCACCCGAGTTTGACACGAGGAACGACAATGGAAGGCGCAACCAGCCTCAATCGTTTGGAGTTGCTTCAGGTGGCCGACGCGGTCGCGCGTGAAAAGGTCATCGACCGCGACATCGTGCTCCTGGCGATGGAAGAGGCGATCCAGAAGGCGGCGCGATCGCGCTACGGCTTCGAGAACGACATCAAGGCCGACATCGACCGCAAGTCGGGCGAGATCAAGCTGCAGCGCCTGCTGCAGGTGGTCGACGACGTCGAGGACGACGCCAAGCAGATCACGCTGCGCGAAGCCAAGCGCCGCAACCCCGAGGCCGAGGTCGGCGACTTCATCTCCGAATCGCTGCCGCCGATCGACTTTGGCCGCATCGCCGCCCAGACCGCCAAGCAGGTCATCGTCCAGAAGGTGCGCGAGGCCGAGCGCGAGCGCCAGCACAGCGAATACAAGGACCGCATCGGCGAAATCGTCAACGGACTGGTCAAGCGCGTCGAATACGGCAACGTCACCGTCGATCTGGGTCGCGCCGAAGGCGTCATCCGCCGCGACGAACTGCTGCCGCGCGAAACCTTCCGCCAGGGCGACCGCGTCCGCGCCTATATTTACGACGTGCGCCGCGAGGCGCGCGGCCCGCAGATCTTCCTGTCGCGCACCCATCCCCAGTTCATGGCCAAGCTGTTCGCGCAGGAAGTGCCGGAAGTCTATGACGGCATCATCGAGATCCGCGCCGTGGCCCGCGATCCGGGCAGCCGCGCCAAGATCGCCGTGATGTCGAACGATTCGTCGATCGATCCGGTCGGCGCCTGCGTCGGCATGCGCGGCAGCCGCGTGCAGGCCGTGGTCGGCGAACTGCAGGGCGAAAAGATCGACATCATCCCCTGGTCGGTCAACCCGGCCACCTTCATCGTCAACGCGCTGGCCCCCGCCGAGGTGGCCAAGGTCGTGATGGACGAGGACGCGCATCGCGTCGAGGTGGTGGTGCCGACCGAACAGCTGTCGCTGGCCATCGGCCGCCGCGGTCAGAACGTGCGCCTGGCCTCGCAGCTGACCTCGTGGGATATCGACATCCTGACCGAGGAAGAGGAATCGGAGCGCCGCCAGAAGGAATTCCGCGAGCGCAGCCAGCATTTCATCGACACCCTTGACGTCGACGAGACCATTGCCCAGCTATTGGTCACCGAAGGCTTCACCTCGGTCGATGAAATCGCCTACAGCCCCGCCGACGAACTGGCCTCGATCCAGGGCTTCGACGAGGAAGTGGCCGCCGAGTTGCACAGCCGCGCCGTCGAGCATGTCGAACGGGTGAACCAGGAGCTGACCGAAAAGCGCCTGGCCCTGGGCGTCACCGACGAACTGGCGGCGGTCGAAGGCCTGACCCTGCTGATGCTGGTCCAACTGGGCGAGAACGGCGTCAAGACGCTCGACGATCTGGCCGACCTGGCCGGCGACGAGTTGAAGGACATCGTCCAGGGGGCCTTGGACCTCGACGACGCCAACGCGATCATCATGGCGGCGCGCGAACATTGGTTCGCCGACGAGGACCAGGACGGCGCGGCGCCCGACGCCGAGCCGGCGAATTGAGAATTTGAGTAACCGAGGCACGAAAAACTGAGCACGTCGTCGTCGTCACCGGAATCCCGCCTGCGCCGCTGCATCGTCAGCGGCGAGGTGGGGCCGCGTCCGACGCGGCTGCGTTTCGTGGTCGGGCCCGACGATCAGGTCGTACCCGACGTCGCCGCGCGCCTGCCGGGCCGCGGCATGTGGGTGTCGGCCAGCCGCGAGGCGGTCGACCGCGCCGCGGCCAAGGGGTTGTTCTCGCGCGCGGCCAAGCGCCGGGTGACGGCGCCCGACGGCATGTCCGACCTGATCGAGCGCCTGCTGGCCAGGCGGGCGGTCGATCTGGTCGCTTTCGCCCGCCGTGCCGGCGAGGCGGTCGCAGGATTCGAGAAGGTTCGCGAATGGCTGCAGAACGGCCGTGTCGCGGTGCTGGTCCAGGCCTCGGACGGGGCCGCGGACGGGCGTGCGAAACTGGCGCGGCTGGCCGCCGGGCGGCCGGTTGTCGCGGATTTGAACAGTACTGAATTGAGTTTGGCTTTCGGCCGGGAAAATGTCATACATGCAGCCCTCGCTCCCGGTGGACTGGCGGATCGTTTTGTCGTGGAGATCGCGCGCCTGCGCGGCTTCCGGCAATCGCTGCCAGACGGACTGAACGCAGTCCGGCCTGAGACGGTCGGGGGCCAGGTGTCGGTGCAAGGATGACGGACGTGAACGAGCAGGACCAGGATAAGCAGGAGCAGGGGCGCCCCCGCCGTCTGGAGTTACGCAAGACGGTGGAGACGGGTCAGGTGCGCCAGAGCTTCAGCCATGGCCGGTCCAAGACCGTGACCGTCGAGGTCAAGAAGAAGCGCACGATCGGCCCGACGCCGCCGGCCCAGGTTGCGGCTAGCCCCGCGCCCGCCGCCCCGGCCCAGCCGGCCGCGGCACCCCAGGCGCCCGCGCCGGTCGAAGCCGCGCAGCCGGCTGCGCCCGCCCCGGCCGCTGCCGCCCCCCAGGCGCCCCAGCGCACGGTCGACGAGGCGCGCCGCGTGCCGCCTAAGGCCGGCATGGTGCTGCGTGAACTGACCGACGAGGAAAAGGCCAATCGCGCCCGCGCCCTCGACGATTCCCAGCGCCGCGCCAATGAAGAGCGCCGCCGCGCCGAGGACGAGGCCCAGCGCCGCGCCGACGAGGAAGCCCGTCGCCGCGCCGAGGAAGAGGCCGTCGTTCGCCGCGCCGCCGAGGAAGAAGCCCGCAAGCGCAGCGAGGAAGACGCCCGCCGCCGCGCCGAGGACGAAGTGCGCCGCCGCGAAGCCGCGGCCCAGGCGCCGCAGCCCGCCCCGGTCGAAGCGCCGACGCCTGCCGCGGCCCCGGCCGCGCCGCAGGCTCCGGCCCCGCAGGCAGCCCAGCCGCAGCAGCCGCCGCGTCCGGCGGCCCCGCCTGCCGCACCTGCGCGCCCGGCCGCGCCGACGCGTTCCGGCCCGATCATCTATCGCGCCGGCCAGGCCGCCCGTCCGGCGGGCCAGGGTGCCGGTGCGCGCCCCGAAAATCGTGATGCCCGCTCGGAAGGCGGCCGGCCGGAAGGCCGTCCGGCCGGCGATCGGCCCCAGGGTCCGCGTCCCGGCGGCCCGCGTCCCGAAGGCCGCGGCGACGGCCCGCGCCCGCATCAGGGCCCGCGCCCCGGCGGTCCGCGCCCCGAGGGCGGCGGCGGTCCGCGTTACGAAGGCCGCAGCGACGGTCCGCGTCCGCCGCGTCCCGACACCGGCGGCGCCCCGCGCCATGCCGGCGGCGACGCCCCGCAGCCGGCGCCTGCCGGTGGTGACGATCGTCCGCGCCGCTCGCTCGGCCCGAACAAGGTTGCCGGCGCCACCGCGGCGCGTCCGGCCCCGGCCAAGCCGGCCGGCCGCGACGACAAGGCGCGCCGCAGCGGCAAGCTGACGATTTCCAAGGCGCTCAACGAAGACGAGCGCGTTCGCTCCCTGGCTGCCTTCCGCCGTGCCCGCGAGCGCGAGCGGCGCATGCATATGGCGGCCATGGACCAGGAGGCGCCGAAAAAAGTCGTGCGTGACGTTGTAATTCCCGAAACCATCACCGTGCAGGAACTGGCCGCCCGTATGGCCGAGCGTGGTGTGGACGTGGTCAAGGCGCTGATGAAGATCGGCGTGATGGCGACGATCAACCATTCGATCGATGCCGACACCGCCGAACTGGTCGCCACCGAATTCGGCCATCGCTTCCGCCGCGTGACCGAGGCCGACGTCGAAACCGGCCTGGCCGGCGACGAGGATGCCGACGAGGCCCGCCTGCCGCGTCCGCCGGTCGTCGCGATCGTCGGTCACGTCGATCACGGCAAGACCTCGCTGCTCGACGCGCTGCGTGAAACCGACGTCGCCTCGGGCGAGGCCGGCGGCATCACCCAGCATATCGGCGCCTATCAGGTCCAGCTGAAGTCGGGCCAGCGCATCTCGTTCCTGGACACCCCGGGCCACGAGGCGTTCACCGCCATGCGCGCCCGCGGCGCCAAGGTGGCCGACGTCGTCGTCCTGGTCGTCGCGGCCGATGACAGCGTCATGCCCCAGACGATCGAGGCGATCCGCCATGCCAAGGCGGCGAACGTGCCGCTGATCGTGGCGATCAACAAGGTCGACAAGCCGCAGGCCAACCCGGACAAGGTCCGTCGCGAACTGCTGCAGTACGAAGTGGTGGTCGAACAGCTCGGCGGCGAAACCCAGTGCATCGAGGTCTCGGCCAAGGCCAAGACCGGTCTCGACCGCCTGGAAGAAGCCATCCTGCTGCAGGCCGAAATCCTCGACCTGCGCGCCAACCCGAACCGTGCCGCCGAAGGCGCCGTCATCGAAGCCAAGCTCGATCGCGGCCGCGGCTCGGTCGCGACCGTGCTGGTCCAGCGCGGTACCCTGAAGGTCGGCGACATCTTCGTGGCCGGCGCCGAATGGGGCCGTGTCCGCGCCCTGGTCGACGAACGCGGCCGCAACCTGACCGAGGCCGGCCCGGCGACGCCGGTCGAGGTGCTGGGTCTGCAGGGCACGCCCGAGGCCGGCGACGAGTTCGTCGTGGTCGAGAACGAGGCCCGGGCCCGCGAAGTCGCGGAATTCCGTACCCGCCGCACCCGCGATGCGCGCGCAGTGGCCGGTGCCCGCGGCACGCTCGAGCAGATGTTCTCCAAGATCAAGGCGGGCGAATCCAAGGAACTGCCGATCATCATCAAGGCAGACGTCCAGGGTTCGCTCGAGGCGATCATCGGCGCGGCGCAGAAGCTCGGTACCGACGAAGTGTCGGCCCGCGTGCTGCACGGCGCGGTCGGCGCGATCACCGAATCCGACGTGACGCTGGCCGGTGCGTCGAAGGCGCTGATCATCGGCTTCAACGTCCGTGCCTCCAAGCAGGCGCGCGACCTGGCCACCCGCGACGGCGTCGACATCCGCTACTACTCGATCATCTACAACGTCACCGACGATCTGAAGGCGATGCTGTCGGGCATGCTGGCCCCGATGGTGCGCGAGAACTTCCTCGGCTATGCCGAGATCCGCGACGTCTTCAACATCACCAAGGTCGGCAAGGTCGCGGGCTGCATGATCACCGAAGGCATCGTCAAGCGCGGTTCCAAGGTGCGCCTGCTGCGCGACAACGTCGTCATCCACGAAGGTTCGCTCTCGACCCTCAAGCGCTTCAAGGACGAAGTGCGCGAGGTCAAGGAAGGTTTCGAATGCGGTATGGCGTTCGAGAACTACGAGAACATCCAGAAGGGTGACGTCATCGAGTGCTTCGAGATCGAGGAGGTGGCGCGGCAGCTCTGATCCGCTGCCCGCGCCCCGCTTCAGCGAGGTACGGCCATGAAGAAAGGTGACCGCGGCACACCCGCCAGCCAGCGGCAGTTGCGCGTGGGCGAAGAAATTCGCCACGCGCTGGCCGAGGTTTTCCTGCGCGCCGAATTCCGGGACCCCGACCTGGTCGGGGTTTCGGTGACGGTGTCGGAAGTCCGCATCAGCCCCGATCTGCGCAACGCCACCGCCTTCGTCCTGCCGCTGGGCGGCCGGGACGACGCGACGGTGCTGGCGGCCTTGGGCCGCGCCTCGGCGTATCTGCGCGGCGAAATAGCCAAGCGGCTGCGGCTGCGTTTCGCCCCCAATCTTTCCTTCAAGCGCGACGACAGCTTCGACGAGGCCGACCGGATCGGCCGGCTGCTGCACGATCCGCGGGTCGTGGCCGACCTGGACCGGCCGGAAGACGACGAGACCTGAAGACATGCGCAAGATTAAGGGCCTGAAGCTCGACGGCTGGTTGATCATCGACAAGCCGCCGGGGCTCACCTCGGCGCATGTCGTGGCCAAGGTCAAGCGCATGACCCAGGCGGCCAAGATCGGCCATGCCGGCACGCTGGATCCGCTGGCCACCGGCATCCTGCCGCTGGCGCTGGGCGAGGCGACCAAGACGGTCGCCTATGCCATGGATGGCGCCAAGACGTACCGATTTACCATCCGCTGGGGCGAACGCCGCGATTCCGACGATACCGAGGGCGCCGTGGTCGCGACCTCGGACACGCGCCCCGACCGGGCCGCGATCGAAGGGCTGCTGCCCGGCTTCCGCGGCGACATCATGCAGGTGCCGCCGGTCTATTCGGCGCTGAAGGTCGACGGCGAGCGCGCCTACGACCTGGCCCGCCGGGGCGAGGCCCCGGTCCTTGAGGCGCGGCCGATCCGCATCGACCGCTTCGACCTGATCGGGATGCCCGACGCCGACCACGCGGTATTCGAGGTCGATTGCGGCAAGGGTTCCTATATCAGGGCGCTGGCCCGCGACCTGGGCGAAGGGCTGGGCTGCCACGGCCATATCGTCGCCCTGCGCCGCACCCGGGTCGGCCCGTTCCGCGAGGAACAGGCGTTTTCGCTGGAAAAACTCGGGGAATTGTGGGAGAACCCGCCGTCTTCGGACACCCTGTTGCCGGTCGAGACCGCGCTGGACGACATCCCGGCGCTGGCCGTGACCGGCCCTCAGGCGGACCGTTTGCGTTCCGGACAGGAGATCAGGGTCGTCAACCGCGACGACGGCATCTCCCGCGTGATGAATGCAGGCACCCTTGTCGCCCTCGCCGAAATCGAGGATGGCCAGGTCCGCCCGGTCAGGGTCTTCAACCTCTGATCTGAAAGGAGATCCCGATGTCGATCACTGCCGAGCGCAAGCAGCAGCTCATCACCGAATACGCCACCAAGCCAGGCGACACCGGTTCGGCCGAAGTCCAGGTTGCCGTGCTGACCGAGCGCATCAACAACCTGACCGGCCACTTCAAGGAACACAAGAAGGACGTGCACTCGCGTCGCGGCCTTCTGATGATGGTCAGCCAGCGCCGTCGTCTGCTCGACTACCTCAAGAAGATCGATCAGGCGCGCTACGCCAGCCTGATCCAGCGCCTCGGCCTGCGCAAGTAAAGGCCCCGGACAAAGCCTGCGCAGACCTCCTGCGCAGGCTTTTTTCCATCAGGAACAGGACCGGCTTGCCGGTTCGGGCACCCCCGAAGGCGGGATCAGGTGCCGCGACGTGCCGATACCAGCGATGCGCCGATGTTTGCGCTATCGCTGCCTCGGCCACCGACCGCCCCCGGATTTTCGACTGAGCGACGATCCGACGGGGCAATGACTGGAAGCCGGCTGGGCCGGTTTCCACCGGCCGGCGCCGATGGGCGGCGCGGGCCTGCGGAAGGAAGAGAGAGATATGTTCAACGTTCATCGCGTGGAACTTCAGTGGGCCGGCCGGAAGCTCGTGATCGAGACCGGCAAGGTTGCCCGCCAGGCCGACGGCGCCGTCATGGTGACCTACGGCGAAACCACCGTGCTGTGCACGGCGGTCGCGGCCAAGCAGCCCAAGCCCGGCGTGGATTTTTTCCCGCTGACCGTGAATTACCAGGAGAAGACGTTCGCAGCGGGCAAGATCCCCGGCGGCTTCTTCAAGCGTGAAGGCCGTCCGTCGGAAAAGGAGACGCTGGTCTCCCGCCTGATCGACCGACCGATCCGTCCGCTGTTCGCCAACGGTTTCCGCAACGAGACCCAGGTGGTCTGCACCGTTCTCAGCCATGATCTCGAGAACGATCCCGACATCGCCGCCATGGTCGGTGCGTCGGCCGCGCTGACCATTTCGGGCATTCCGTTCATGGGCCCGATCGGTGCGTCGCGCGTTGCCTATATCGACAACGAATTCGTCCTGAACCCGACCGCCGAACAGCTGGCCAACACCAAGCTGGACCTGGTCGTCGCCGGCACCGCCGACGCGGTGCTGATGGTCGAATCGGAAGCCCAGCAGCTGACCGAGGACGTCATGCTGCAGGCCGTCATGTTCGGCCACAAGGGGTTCCAGCCGGTCATCGAGGCCATCATCAAGCTGGCCGAAGTCTGCGCCAAGGAGCCGATGAAGGTCGTCGAGCGTCCGCATGTCGCCGAGATCAAGGCGGCGCTGGTCGCGGCCGGGATCGAGGGCGAGCTGGCCGAGGCCTATAAGGAGCGGGTCAAGCAGGCCCGTTACGAGAAGGTCGGCGCCGTCAAGACCAAGGCCAAGGAACTGCTGGCCGACAAGGAATACGACGCGGTCACCGTCGGCGGCGTGCTCAAGGAAATGGAAGCCGACGTCGTCCGCTTCAACATCCTGCGCACCGGCCTGCGCATCGACGGCCGGGACACCAAGACGGTGCGTCCGATCGTGGCCGAGGTCGGCGTGCTGCCCCGCACCCACGGTGCGGCGCTGTTCACCCGCGGCGAGACCCAGGCGCTGGTCGTGACCACGCTGGGCACCGGCGAGGACGAGCAGATCATCGATGCGCTCGAAGGCGAATACCGCGAGCACTTCATGCTGCACTACAACTTCCCTCCGTACTCGGTGGGTGAAGCCGGCCGCATGGGCTCGCCGGGCCGTCGCGAGATCGGCCACGGCAAGCTGGCCTGGCGCGCGATGCGCCCGTTGCTGCCCAAGAAGGAAGCCTTCCCCTACACCCTGCGCGTCGTCTCGGAAATCACCGAATCGAACGGCTCGTCGTCGATGGCCACCGTCTGCGGCACCTCGCTGTCGCTGATGGATGCGGGCGTGCCGCTGAAGGCGCCCTGCGCCGGCATCGCCATGGGCCTGATCCTCGAGGACGAAGGCTTTGCCGTGCTGTCCGACATCCTGGGTGACGAAGATCACCTGGGCGACATGGACTTCAAGGTGGCCGGCACGTCCGAGGGCGTCACCGCCCTGCAGATGGACATCAAGATCGCCGGCATCACCGAGGAGATCATGCGCATCGCCCTGGGCCAGGCCCGCGACGGTCGCATCCACATCCTCGGCGAGATGGAAAAGGCCCTGAACACCGCGCGTTCGGGCGTCAAGGACACCGCGCCGCGCATCACGACCTTCCAGATCCCCAAGGACAAGATCCGCGAAGTGATCGGCACGGGCGGCAAGGTGATCCGCGAGATCACCGAGCAGACCCGCACCAAGATCGACATCGAGGACGACGGCACGATCAAGGTCGCCGCGACCGATCAGGCCGCCGGCGACGCCGCGATCAACTGGATCAAGTCGATCGTGTCCGAGCCGGAAGTCGGCGTGATCTACAAGGGCAAGGTCGTGAAGGCCGTCGATTTCGGCGCCTTCGTGAACTTCTTCGGCCAGCGTGACGGCCTCGTCCACATCTCGGAAATGGCGGCCAAGCGCGTCGCCAAGGTTTCCGACGTGGTCAACGAGGGCGACACCGTCTACGTCAAGGTCCTCGGCATCGACGATCGCGGCAAGGTCCGCCTGTCGATGAAGGTGGTCGACCAGACCACCGGCGAAGAGATCAAGAAGGAAGCGCGCCCGGCCGACGACCAGCCGGAAGCGTAAGACATCGCCCCGTCAGGGGATGATGAACGGCGGGGTGGCGACACCCCGCCGTTCTGCTTTTGGGAATATCGTCATCGCCGGGCCGACGATCGGCGCGACGAACAGCCGCGCCGTCCTACTGCGCCGTCGGCGTCACCAGCGTCTGGGGCGGGCGGTTGCGGGCCAGGAAGTCGTGCTGGAACAGGCACATCCGGGTGACGTCGCGGTACTGGCCGTTGATGAAGAATTCGTGGCGCAGTTCCCCCTCCACCTCGAAACCCATGCGCTGGTAGATGTGGATGGCCTTGTCGTTCTCCTTGTCGACGATCAGGTAGATCTTGTAGAGGTTCAGCACGCTGAAGCCGTATTCCATCGCCAGCCTGGTGACGTGCGAGGCGATGCCGCGGCCCTGGTGGTCGGGGGCGATGATGATCTGGAATTCGGCGCGGCGATGGACGTGGTCGATCTCGACCAGTTCGACCAGCCCGGCCTTGACCCCGTCGCATTCGACGACGAAGCGGCGTTCGCGCTGGTCGTGGATATGTTCGTCGTACAGGGCCGACAGTTCGGCGAAGGTTTCGTAGGGTTCCTCGAACCAGTAGCGCATCACGTTGGCGTTGTTGTCCATCTGGTGCACGAAGTTCAGGTCCTCGCGCTCCAGCGGGCGCAACCTGATATTGGCGACGTCGGTCATGATTGGTCCTCCAGGAACCGTTCGATCAGCGCGAACTGGTCGGCTGTGTTCAGCGACGGCACATGGCCGCAGCCCGGTATCTCGATGACGGGGCAGCGCGGCCCGCGGGTCTGCATCTCGGCCGCGACATTGCGGGGCAGGACGGTCGACTGGGCGCCGCGCAGGGTCAGGACGGGGGCGGTGATCGCATCCCATTCCGCCCACAGGTCGCGTTCGTCGGGATGCCCGGTCAGCTGGCGCACGATGCGCGGATCGTAGTTCAGCGTCAACTGTCCGTCCGGCAGGCGGCGGGCCGATGCCTCGGCGATGCCGCGCCATTCGATATCGGTCATCGGGCTCCAGGACGCGTAGATCTTGCGCAGATAGGCCTCGACCCCGCGCAGCGTGGCGAAGGCCGGCGGATTGCCGGCATAGGTGACGATCGGGCCGATCGCGGCCTGGGGCTGGACCGGGCCGACATCGTTCAGCACCAGACGGGCGACGCGGCCGCGCAGCGGCCCCGCAGCGGCAATGATCCCGATCAGCCCGCCCATCGAAGTGCCGATCCAGTCGAAGCGATCCAGGCCCAGCGTGTCGACCAGGCCTGCCGCCTGGGTGGCATAGACCCGCAGGGAATAGTCGCGGTCGGGATCGGTCGCCCATTGCGACAGGCCGCGGCCGATCGTGTCCGGCACGATCACCCGGCGCCTGGCGGCCAGATGCCGGGCCAGGGTGTCGAAGTCGCGCGCATTGCGGGTCAGGCCGTGCCACAGCACGATGGCCGGGCCGTCGGCCGGGCCCCATTCCAGGACATGGATCTCATGCCCCTCAACGGTCAGGTAATGCGAACGGGGGGGTGGGGTCATGCGCGGATCCAGTCTTCGGTGATCAGGGTGCCCGCGGCGCGCAATGTCGCGTGGATCGGCGAGAACCGGCCGAGATCGGCGCGCCACAGGGCCAGCCGGTCGTCGTCGGCATCGGTCGCGATCGTCAGCGTCAGATGGATCTGCCGCCAGGGCATGTCGACCGGTTCGGCCAGCCAGACGCCGCGGCGGTCCAGTTCGGCGGCGGCCGTGACGTTCAGATGATGCAGCGCGATGCCGTCGCGCCGGGCGATGCGCCGCAGGATGACGTTGCAGACCCCGATCAGCGCCGCGATCATCAATTCGGTCGGGGCGGGACCCGCATCGGTGCCGTCGCGTTCCGGCGGCTCGTCGATCGTCACCACGTGGCCGCGCACCCGCACGTCGCTGCGGGCATAACCCGGGCAGTCGCCTTCCAGGCGCAGGGTGACGGGTTCCAGCCATTCCGGCGGGACGGCCAGGGGGCTCGTCAGGGGGCCTGGCGTGGCCATCGCATTGCTCCATCGTCGTTGGGTGACTAGTATTGCTGCGCGGCACATTCACGGCAATGCAAGCGTGGGGATGACAGGCGGATGGTTCTGAAACCGGGTGTTCTGGGGGCGGCGCTGGCCGCCGCCCTGGTGCTGGCGGCGCCGGCGGGCGCGCAGTCGCTGTTCCGTTACGGTGCCGCGGCCGATGTCGAGACGATGGACCCGGCCGGGCGCTTCGAGATCTTCACCCTGTCGTTCCTGCATGCGGTCTACGAACCGCTGCTGCGCTACGACCGCGACCTGAAGCTGGAGCCGGCGCTGGCGACGGCGTGGACGCAGGTCGATCCGACGACCTGGCGCTTCACGCTGCGCCAGGGCGTCAAGTTCCAGGATGGCTCGGCCCTGACCGCCGACGACGTGGTCTTCACCATCGCCCGCGGCAAGGCCGAGGGATCGGCGATGATCCCGACCCTGGCCGCGGTCAGGGAAGCCGTGGCGATCGACCCCGGCACGGTCGAGATCCGCCTGGCGCAAGCCTCGCCGACCCTGCTGAACGACCTGGCCTTCGTCCTGATCATGAACAAGGCCTGGGCCGAGGCGAACGGCGCGGCCAAGCCGACCAACCTGCGCGCCAACCAGCTGAGCCCGGCACATTTCAAGGCGATGGGCACCGGCCCCTATGCCCTGGTCGAGCGCAAGCCCGACGAACGGACCGAACTGGTCCCCAATCCGGGCTGGTGGGACAAGCCGGCCCGGCCGCTGCCCAAGGTGACCTTCCGCCCGGTCAAGAACGGCGCCACCCGCGTCGCCGCACTGCTGTCGGGCGAACTGGACCTGATCGATCCGGTGCCGCTGCAGGACGTGGCCCGCATCCAGGCGACGCAAGGCTTCAAGATCGCCCAGCGCGCGGAACTGCGGACGATGTTCCTGGGGATGGACCAGTTCCGCGACGAATTGCTGGAATCGAGCGTCAAGGGCCGCAACCCGTTCAAGGATATCCGCGTCCGCCGCGCCTTCTACCAGGCCATCGACGTCGCCGCCATCAGGGACCGGGTGATGCGCGGCGCGGCCGACCCCACGGGGTCGATGATCGCGCCTGATATCGACGGCTATGACCCGTCGCTGGAAACGCGGCTGCCGCTGGATGTGGCCGGGGCCAAGGCGCTGCTGGCCGAGGCGGGTTATCCCGATGGTTTCGCCGTCGGCATGGATTGCCCGAACGACCGCTGGGTCAATGACGAATTCGTCTGTCAGGCCGTGGTGGCGATGCTGGCCCGCATCGGGGTCAAGGTCACCCTGAATGCCCAGAATCGCGGCCTGTTCCTGAACAAGGTGCTGAAGCAGGATACCAGCTTCTATCTGCTGGGCTGGACACCCGGAAACAACGATGCCCTTGATGTGCTGAAGCCGCTGATGCTGCCGCGCGCCGGCGGCGTCGGGTTCTTCAACATCGGCGGCTGGAAGAACGACGAGGTCATCGCGCTGACCCGCGAGATCGAGACCGAGACCGATCCGGCCCGCCGCAAGGCCCAGATCGTCAAGGCGCTGGGCATCAATGCCGCCGATGTCGGCTATATCCCGCTCTATCGCCAATACGTCACCTGGGGCATGACGGGCAAGGTCGACGTCGTCCAGCGCGCCGACGGGGTGCTGCCGCTGTGGCAGGTTCACGTGCAATGACGGCCCTGCCGGCCGATGCGGTGCTGGGGCTGGCCCGGCAGCTGATCGCCGCCCCCAGCCAGGGCGGCATCGACAGCCCGGCGGCCGTGCTGGCCGTGGCGGCGGCGGCGCTGGAAGACTTGCGCCTTGCCCCGCGCCTGCTGAACGATGCCGACGGCGCGCCGGTGGCACTGATGGCCGAGATCGCGGGCGGCGGATCGGGGCCGGCCTGGGTGCTGAATGCCTGCATCGATACCGCCCCGGCCGGCGATCGCGGCGCCTGGAGCGTCGATCCCTTCGCCGGCACCATCCGCGACGGCTGGCTGTACGGCCGGGGCGCGGCCGATTCCAAGATCGCGGTGGCGACGTTCTGCCATCTGGCGGCAAGCCTGGCGGCCGATCGTGCGGCACTGAACGGCCGGCTGATCCTGCTGTTCGACGCCGACGAACACACCGGCCGCTTCGGCGGCATCAAGCGTTTCATCGCCGAACGGCCCGATGTCGCGGGCGTGATGGTCGGTTATCCCGAAAACGAGATCGTCAATACCGGGGCGCGCGGGTTCTGGCGCGCCCGGATCGAGGTTTACGGCACCGCCCGCCATTCCGGCTCGGCCGCGCCCGAGGCGCCGTCGAACGCGGCGGTCAAGCTGGCCGCGCTGGTCCAGCTGCTGGCGGCGGTCAAGCTGCCACCGGCACCCGAGGGTGCCGATTTCCCGCTGCCCCCGGCCCTGACCGTGACGGCACTGTCGGGCGGGGCGGGGTTCTCGATGGTGCCCGATGCCTGCGCGCTGAACCTGGACATCCGCCTGACCCCGGCCTTCGATGCCGCGGCCGCGGCCGAGCTGGTCGCCGCCGCGGTCGATGCCGCCGACCAGGTGATGCCGGCGACCCGGCCCAGCCGGATCGAGGTCCTGGAAAGCTGGGGCCCCTACCACCTGGCGGCCGACGACCGGTTGGGCGCGGCGCTGGTCGAGGGGGCATCGCTGGCGGCCGGCCGCGCCGTGCCGGGCCAGGTCTGCGGGCCGTCCAATATCGGCAATTACCTGGCCGATCGCGGTATTTCCGCCACCTGCGGTTTCGGTGTCACCTGTGCCGGCATCCACGGCGCCGACGAGCGGGTCGAGATCGCCTCGATCCCGCTGGTCTGGGACGCCTATGGCCATGCGGTCAGGCGGTTGATGGCCTGACGATTTCGGTCAGCGCCGCGATGAAGCGGTGGTTTTCCGGCGCCGTGCCGATCGAGATGCGCAGCCATTCGGGCAGGCCGTAACCCGCCACCGGCCGCACGATCACGCCGCGCTTCAGCAGGCCGGCATTGATGCCCGCGGCATCGCCGACCCGGGCCAGGATGAAATTCCCGTAGGACCGGACATAGGGGATGCCAAGGCCGTCCAGCGCCGCCTCGATCGTCGCCATGCCCGCGCGGTTCATGCGATAGGTTTCGTCCAGGAATTCCTGGTCGGACAGGGCACCGATGGCGGCGGCCTGGGCCACCGTCCCGACGTTGAACGCCTGGCGGATGCGGTTCAGGTAGTCGGCGATCTCGGGCCGGCTGACCGCGTAACCGACACGCAGCCCGGCCAGGCCGTAGGCCTTGGAAAAGGTGCGCGACAGGATGACGTTGGCGTGCCGGCGCACGCGCCCCACCGAATCCTGGCGCATCTCGGGCGGCAGGTATTCGTCATAGGCTTCGTCGATCACCACGGCGACATGGGCGGGCACGCGGTCCAGGAAGGCGTCGATCGCCTCGGCCGTCAGATAGGTGCCGGTCGGGTTGTTCGGGTTGGCCAGGAACAGAAGCGTGGTGTCGGGCCGGATCGCGGCCAGCATCGCGTCCAGGTCGTGGCCATAGTCCCTGGCCGGCACGACGATCGCGGTGGCGCCGATGCGCTGAGTCGCCTGGGCATAGACGATGAAACCGTATTGCGAGAAGACGGCCGACTTGCCCGGTTCCAGGAACACGCTGGCGGCCATCTCCAGGATGTCGTTGGACCCATTGCCCAGCGTGATCCAGTCCAGCGGCACGTCGTGGCGGGCCGACAGCGCGGCCTTGAGCGAAAAACCATTGGCGTCGGGATAGCGGGCCAGTTCGTCGAGCGCCGCCAGCATCGCGGCCCTGGCCTTCGGGCTCATGCCCAGCGGGTTTTCGTTCGACGCCAGCTTGACGATCTCGGGCTCGGGGATGCCGATCTCGCGGGCCAGTTCGTCGATCGGCTTGCCCGCCTGATAGGGGGCTGAGGCGGCGATATGTACGGGAATGGTCGGCATTTTCCTGGGGCTCGTTTCCGGTGTCGTTATTTCTGGCCTAGGCCGGTGATCGCCTGCACGACGGCGACGCGGGTCTGGCCGGCGACCATGCCTTTCCAGTCGTCGCTGTCGATGTAGAAGGCGTCGCGCATCCGGCGCTTGATCTCGGCGCGCTGGCCGGCCGATGTCTCGGGGTGGCGGTGCAGCCATTGGTCGGCGCGCAGCGCCATGGTGGTGTCGGCCAGCGGCACGGTGCCGAATTCCAGCCCCATGCCGGTGATCTCGGCCTCAGGGCAGACCTGCTGGGCCAGGCCGATCACCGGCCCGGTCACGTCGGCCGAGACCGAGCCGGGTTCGAAGGTGGCGAAGACGTCGATGCCCCACCAGGCCCGCGCGCGGGCCAGGTCGGCGGCGATCGCCCGGCCGGCGAAGATCTTCTCGCCATGGCCGCGTGGCCCCAGCCCGGTATGGACGTCGATCCAGCCGATGCGACGGCGCGCGGCGCCGTGGCGGGCCAGGATCGCGCGCATCGTCCGCTGGCTCCAGGCCGGGCCCTTGCCGCCATAGAACAGCCCGTCGGGCACATCGTACTGCCCGCTTGAGACGGCCAGCTGGAAGGCCCGCATGCCGTGTTTCTGCTGATAGGCGGCCAGGGCCTGCTCGACCTCGGGCGCCGGCGGCCAGGCCGCGGGCATCAGCAACGCGTCGATGTCGTGATAGGCCGGGTTGGACGGCAACGGCGCGCCGAAATCGATGCAGTTGCGGTTGAGGTCGATATTGTCCTCGTTGGTGCGGCGCAGGTGCGAGAAACCCCAGGGGTTGACCGCATGGACCAGCAGCAGGGCGACATCGGCGCGATCCAGCCGGCCGGTCAGCTCGTCATCCTCCATCAGCGCGATCTGGCAGCCCGAACCGCAGAAGCCTTCGGGGCCATGGGTGGCCGAGGTGACGATCAGCAAGCCTTCGGCGTCGGCCGCGCCCAGCAGCGCCGTGTCGGTCGCCAATGCCTCGCCCGCGGCCCCCGTCAGGCCGTCCAGCGCATGGCTTTCCACGGCCAGGCCGCGGCGTGCCGCGGTATCCAGGAATTTCCGCCGCGCCTCGGCGTAGCTTTGCGAAAACACGTCCATTGGTCTCTCTCCCGATACCGACGGGCCCCAGCTTGCACGGCGGCTTGATAAGAAAAAGACAAAAATTTTATAACAGCGATAACCAATGGTTTTCAGGGGGCGGAACGTGAAGCTGCACCAGTTGCGCGCCTTCCTGGCGGTCGCCGATCATCGCAGCATCCGTGGTGCGGCCCGCACGCTGGGTCTGTCGCAGCCGGCGATCACCAAGACGGTGCGCGAACTGGAGCGCGATTTCGGCGTCCTGCTGCTGCGCCGGTCGGTCGCCGGCATCGACCTGACCGAGGCGGGGGCGGCCTTTGCCGTGCGCGCCCGGCTGCTGGTCGAGGAAATGCGCCGCGCCCGCGCCGAGATCGAGGAAATCCGCGACGGAGCACGCGGCACGGTGTCGATCGCGGTGTCGTCGACGGTGGCGCTGACGCTGCTGCCGGGGGCGTTTGCGGCCTTCCGCGCCCAGATGCCCGGGGTGCGTGTCGCCCTGGCCGAGGCGACCTTGCCGGTCGCGCTGGCGGGCCTGCGCGACGGTCGCCTCGATTTCGTCGCGGCCCACACCCAGCCCCTGCCGGCCGACGACGAATTCAGCCGGATCGACCTGTTCAGCGCCCCGCTGGTGGTCGGCGCGCGCGGCGGCCACCCCCTGGCCGGCTGCCGGTCGCTGGCCGGGCTGGCCGATGCCGAATGGTTGCTGCCGGGGTTGATGGCCGACGGCACCGACATGCTGTCGGCACTGTTCGAGGGCCATGGCCTGCGGCCGCCGGACCGGGTGGTGCCCTGCCATTCGCTCAGCGTCGCGCTGGCCCTGCTGGCGGAAAACGATCTGGTCACGATGTTCGCCGCGCCGCTGATCCCGCTGGAAATGGAGCCGCGCGGTTTCATCCAGATCCCGGTCGCCGAGGCCCTGCCCCGCACCGTGGTATCAATCATCATGCGGCGCGAGGCGCGGCTGACGCCGGCGGCGCAACGCTTCGTCGACTGTTTCCGCGCGGCCGCCGCGCGGTTCTAACCCTGGGCCACCCGGTTGCGGCCGCCGCCCTTGGCCGCATACATCGCCTTGTCGGCGCGGGCGACGAATTCGGAGGCGGTCTCCTTGCCGGTCAGCGTGGCGCAGCCGATCGAGACGGTGATCTTGCCCATGTCGTCGCCGGTGGTCTTCTTGACCAGCCGCTTGTTTTCCAGTTCGTGGCGGATGCGTTCGGCCAGGCGCATGGCGCCGTTCAACGGCGTCTCGGGCAGGATGATGGCGAACTCCTCGCCGCCGAAGCGTGCGGGCGTGTCGCGGCCCTTGATCGATTCGGCCAGGACCTTGGCGAACAGCTTCAGCACCAGATCGCCGATCAGATGGCCCCAGCTGTCGTTGAAGCGCTTGAAGTTGTCCAGGTCGCACAACAGGATCGACAGCGGTTTCTGGCGCCGCCGCGCATCGCGGATCGCCGCCGACAGCCGCGCCTCGAACGCGCGGCGGTTGCCCAGCCCGGTCAGCGGGTCGGTCATCGCCTCGCGCTGGATGCGATCGACCGAGGCGCGCAGCTCGCTGATCTCGTTGCGCGCCTCGTCCAGCCGGCGTTCCAGCGTGTCGGCGCGGCCGATGGTTTCCTGGGTCTGGACCAGCATGCGCTGGATCAGCTGGGTCAGGTCGGCGCCGGACGGCGTGTGGCCCGCTTCGCCGGCAAAGGCCTGCAACTGGCGGCCGAAATTCCTGGTGTCGGCACCGGCACAGGCGATGATGTCGTTCATCCTGGCCATCGTCGCGGCCAGCTGCAGCGAGGCTTCGGGCACCAGCGCGGCCAGCGCCGCGTTGCTCAGGAACCGGTCGTGCAACGCGTCGCAGGCCTGGGCCGTCAGATCCTGGCCCTGGCCGATCACGGCATCGATCGCCGCGTTCAGCGCCGCATTCCCGCCGCTGCAGTATTCGTGAAGAACCGCGAAGCTGCGGGGCGTCGGCTCCAGTCCCATGCGTTCCAGCATGGCCAGGGCCTGTCGGGCCGGGGTGACGACGGACGGCGGGCTGCCGGCGGTCGCGTCCGGTTGCATGCTGCTGGTCATCGTGGCCCCTTCCAGGCGCGATCAGCATCCCGGATAGCCGGGCCCGTGAAATCCTTCAATGCGGTAAGGGGCCGCAGCCGTGGCGCGGTCGGCCAAAACGGCTGCGGCGGCCCCCAGGGCCGCCGCATCGTGGTATCAAGATATGGAAAGGATTATCTTCCGATCAATTGTTCCCGTCGGCGACACTTGCCGCGCCCGGCGGCGTCATGCCGATGACGTGATAGCCGGCATCGACATGCAGGACTTCGCCGGTGATGCCGCCGGACAGCGGACCCAGCAGGAACATCGCCGCGCCCCCCACGTCGTCGAGCTGGATGTTGCGGCGCAACGGGCTGGCGTCGCGGCTGGTGCGATAGACGTAACGCGCATTGCCGATCGCCGAGCCGGCGATGGTGCGCATCGGCCCGGCCGAGATCGCGTTGACGCGGATCGCCTTGGGGCCCAGGTCGTTGGCCAGGTACCGCACGCTGGATTCCAGCGCCGCCTTGGCCACGCCCATCACGTTGTAGGACGGCATCACCCGCTCGGCCCCTTCGAACGACAGGGTCAAGAGCGAGCCGCCCTCGGTCATCAGGGGCTCGGCGCGGCGGGCGATGTCGGTGAACGAATAGCACGAGATCACCATCGTCCGGGCGAAATTACCCCGCGTGGTGTCGACGTAGCGGCCCTTCAGCTCTTCCTTGTCGGAATAGGCCAGGGCATGAACGACGAAGTCGAGCTTGCCCCATTCGGCCTGCAGCGTCGCGAACAGATGGTCGAGCGAGGCTTCGTCCTCGACGTCGCAGGGCAGGATGATCTTGCCCCCCAGCCCCTCGGCCAGCGGCTTCATCCGCTTGCCGAAGGCGTCGCCCTGATAGGTGAAGGCCATCTCGGCCCCATGCGCGTGCAGGGTGCGGGCGATGCCATAGGCGATCGAATGATCGTTGGCCATGCCCATCACCAGGCCGCGCCGGCCCGCCATCAACAACTCCCCCATGGTCCCCTCAGCCTTCGAATTTGCGGAAGACGAGCACCGCGTTGGTGCCGCCGAAACCGAAGCTGTTCGACATCACCTGGCGCAGTCCGGCGTTGTCGCGCCGTTCGCGGACGATGGGGAAACCTTCGGCACCCGGGTCCAGATTCTCGATATTGGCCGAGGCCGCGATGAAATCGTCGCGCAGCATCAGCAGCGAATAGACGGCTTCGTGCACGCCGGTCGCACCCTGGCTGTGGCCGGTCAGCGACTTGGTCGACGAGATCGCGGGGACCTTGTCGCCGAAGACTTCGCGGATCGCGCCCAGCTCGGTGATGTCGCCGACGGGGGTCGAGGTGCCGTGGGTGTTGATATAGTCGATCGGCTGGTCGTTGCCCTGCAGCGCCAGCTTCATGCAGCGCACCGCGCCCTCGCCCGAGGGCGCGACCATGTCGGCACCGTCCGACGTCGCGGCGTAACCCACGACCTCGGCCAGGATGTTGGCGCCGCGGGCCTTGGCATATTCCAGCTCTTCCAGCACGACGGCGCCGCCGCCGCCCGAGATGACGAAACCGTCGCGGTCCTTGTCATAGGCGCGGCTGGCACGCTCGGGCGTGTCGTTGTAGCCGGCCGACATCGCGGGCATGGCGTCGAACAGGACCGACAGGGTCCAGTCCAGTTCCTCGCCGCCGCCGGCCAGCATCACATCCTGCTTGCCCCACTGGATCATCTCGAACGCATTGCCGATGCAATGGGACGAGGTCGAGCAGGCGGACGAGATCGAATAGGACAGGCCCTTGATCTTCAGCGCGGTCGACAGATTGGCCGAATTGGTCGACGACATGCAGCGCGGCACCATGAAGGGGCCGACCTTCTTGGGCCCCTTCTCGCGCGCGGTCAGCGCCGACTGGACGATGTTGCGGGTCGACGGCCCGCCCGACCCCATGACGAGGCCGGTGCGCTCGTTGGAGACCTGCGCCTCGGTCAGCCCGGCCATCCGGATCGCTTCCTGGACCGCGACGTAGTTGTAGGCCGCGCCGTCGCCCATGAAACGGCGGACGCGGCGGTCCACGGCGGTATCGAGGTCGAGCTTGATCGACCCGTATACCTGGCTGCGGAAGCCCAGTTCCTTGTATTCCGGCGCGGCAACGATGCCGGATTTGCCGGTCTTCAGACTCTCGTTCACCTCATCGGCATTGTTGCCGATCGAGCTGACGATGCCGAGCCCGGTGACGACGACACGACGCAAGCCCATGATCTAGCCTCTTTGGCAGTCTCGGATGTAGCGGCGCGGTCAGGCGCCGGCGGCCGCCGGGGTGGCGTCAGGCTGGAACAGCCCGACCCGTAGATCCTTGGTCTCGTAGATCTGCTTGCCGTCCACGCTGACCGTGCCGTCGGCAATGCCCAGAACCAGCTTGCGCAGGATGACGCGCTTGATGTCGAGGGTGTAGACGACCTTCTTGGCGGTCGGCAGCACCTCGCCGGTGAACTTGACCTCGCCGACGCCCAGGGCGCGGCCGCGGCCCGGCGCCTTCATCCAGCCCAGGAAGAAACCCAGCAGCTGCCACACGGCGTCCAGGCCCAGGCAGCCCGGCATGACCGGGTCGGATTCGAAATGGCAGCCGAAGAACCACAGGTCCGGCTTGATGTCGAACTCGGCCGTGACCGTGCCCTTGCCGTATTTGCCGCCCTGGTCGGAAATCTCGGTGATGCGGTCGAACATCAGCATCGGCGGCAGCGGCAGGCGGGCGTTGCCCGGCCCGAACAGCTTGCCATGGGCGCAATCCAGGAGATCCTGGTAGGTGAAACTGGTCTTCCGCGTCACGATAGGGGCAATCCCGGTTCGACTGTGGCCGATCTTGGTGGGCAAGTGGGGTGGGCGGGTCCGATAAACAAGCCACCCTATGGCGGGTAACAACGCACCATAGGGCGGGGCAAGACATCGGACGGCGGGGCGTCCACCTCACGAAGTGTTACGGACTGTAGCGTATCCGGCGGGCGAGGCCAACGCGGTATTTGCGCGGGCTGCGTGCGCGCATGGCGAACAATGATGAAAAATCAGGCAGGGGCCGATCCCGCTGCCTGCTATGACGTCCTTTCAGGCACAGATCGCGCGGACGCAACCCCGCAGCCAGCGATGGGCCGGATCGGCATCCAGCCTGGGATGCCACAGCAGCGAGACGGTGATGTCCGGCACCGTGACCGGCAGGTCGAAGCAGAACAGCCCACCGCGCAGTGCGGCGGTATGTCGCTCCGGCACCGTGGCGATCAGGTCGGTGGCGCGGGCCAGGGCCAGGGCCGCCGAAAATCCGCCGACGATCGCGGCGACATGCCGTTCCAGCCCCAGCGGTGCCAGCGCCTCGTCGACCACGCCGCGGTGCTGGCCGCGCCGCGATGTCAGGACATGGCGCCCGGCGGCGAAGCGGGCCGGGGTGATCGCGCCGCGCGCCAGCGCGTGATCGGGATGGACCGCCCCGACGAAACGGTCGCGGAACAGCGCCTGGGCCCGGATCTCGGGCCCGGTCAGCGCCCCGGCGACCCCGGTTTCCAGGTCGACCGAACCGTCGCGCAGCACCGCTGAATCCCGGTCGGGCTTGGCCAGGAACCGCAGCCTGATGCCGGGCGCCTCGGCCGCGACCCGGGCGATCAGCCCGGGGCCGAAACTTTCGACGAAACCCTCGGCCGTGCGCAGGGTGAAGACACGCTCGAGCCGGCCGAGGTCGAGCGCCCGGGCCGGGCGCAGCAGGTCGGCCGCCTGCTGCATCACCTGCGGCACCTGCTGGCGCAGCTCGATCGCCCGCGGGGTCGGCACCAGCTCGCGCCCGGCCCGCACCAGCAGCGGGTCGCCGGTGACGACACGCAGCCGGGCCAGCGCCCGGCTGGTCGCCGAGGGGCTGAGGCCCAGCCGCCGCGCGGCACGGACCACGCTGCCTTCGGCCAGCAGGACGTCCAGGGCGGCAAGCAGGTTCAGATCGGGCAGGGCCATGGCTGCAGCATACATGGCGTCTGATGCACTGATGAAGTGCAAAGGTTGCGTTAACCGCCATGGCCGTCGCGGCGCTAGGGTCTTGCGCAGCACCTGCACAAGGAGAGAAGACGCCATGTCCATATCGGCCCCCGTCGCGGGATTGAGCCTGGCGATGCTGCTGGCATCGTTCGGTATCAGCATCGCCAATGTCGGCCTGCCGGCGATGGCCGCCGCGTTCGGCGCGCCATTGGGCGACGTGCAATGGGTGGTGCTGGCCTATCTGCTGGCAACCACCACGCTGGTCGCCGGTGCCGGGCGGCTGGGGGATATCGTCGGACGCCGGCGGCTGATGCTGGGCGGCATCGCCATCTATGTCCTGGCGTCGGCGGCCTGTGCCGCCGCGCCGACCCTGTGGTTGCTGGTCGTGGCCCGGACGGTCCAGGGCGCGGGCGCCGCCGTGCTGATGGCGCTGTCGACCGCCCTGGTGGCCGAGGCGGTGCCACAGCAACAGGCGGGGCGGGCCATGGGCTTGCTGGGCACGATGTCGGCAATCGGCACGGCGGGCGGCCCGGCGCTGGGCGGCATGCTGATCGCCGGTTTCGGCTGGCGCGGGCTGTTTGCCGTGGCGGTGCCGCCGGGTGTCGCCGCCGTGGTGCTGGTCGCCCGCGGTCTGCCGGCGCGCGCGCCGGTGCCCGCGGCGGACCGGCCGGGATTCGACATCGCCGGCACGCTGGTGCTGGCCCTGGCGCTCGGCGCCTATGCCCTGGCGCTGACCGTGGGGGTGGGGATGGCGGTGCCGGTCCTGCTGACGGCGGCCGCGGCCGGGGCCGTGCTGTTCCTGGCGGTCGAACGCCGTGCCGCCGCGCCGCTGGTCCGGCCGGCGATGCTGCGCGATCCGGTGCTGGGCGCCGGGCTGGCGATGAACGCCCTGGTTGCCACCGTGATGATGACGACGCTGGTGGTCGGGCCGTTCTACCTGGCGCGCGGCCTGGCGCTCGATGCCGCCGCCGTCGGCCTGGTCATGGCGGCGGGCCCGGTGATGTCGGCCCTGGCGGGGGTGCCCGCCGGGCGGCTGGTCGATCGCCTGGGCGCGCATCGGGCGACGATGCTGGGGCTGGCCGCAGTGGCCGTGGGCGCGGCGGGGCTGGCGCTGCTGCCGGCCGGGTTGGGCATTCCCGCCTATGTCGGCCCGCTGGTGGTGCTGACGCCGGGCTATGCCCTGTTCCAGGCGGCAAACAATACCGCCGTGATGGCGGCGGCACCGCCGGACCGGCGCGGCGGGGTTTCCGGGCTGCTGAACCTCGCCCGCAATCTGGGGCTGATTTCGGGGGCGTCGGTCATGGCGACGGTATTCGCCGCGGTAACCGGCCCGGTGCCGATGGCGGCGGATCCGGCCGCGGTCGCAGCAGGCATGCACGCGACTTTCGGCGTGGCGGCCGGCCTGGTCCTGGCAGCCCTGGCGCTGGCCCAGTCACGGCTTTTTTAATTGATTCCAAACAATGCGGCCCGCATATGATTGATGATGACCACGACGCGCCGTCCCGACGCACGCCCCTTTGCCGAAACCATCGCCCGGCTGCGTCAGGCCGGGCTGCGGCCGACGCGCCAGCGCCTGGCCCTGGGCCGGCTGCTGTTCGACATGGGCGACCGTCACGTGACGGCCGAAATGCTGCATGACGAGGCGGTCGGCGCCGGGCACAGCCTGTCGCTGGCCACCGTCTACAACACCCTGCACCAGTTCACCGCCCACGGCCTGCTGCGCGAGGTGGTGGTCGATTCCGGCCGCGCCTATTTCGATACCAACGTGTCCGACCATCACCACTTCTTCCACGAAGACACCGGCATGCTGGTCGACATTCCCGGTGCCGGTGTGGCGATCTCGGGCCTGCCGATCGCGCCCGACGGCACCAGCGTTGCCCGGGTCGACGTCGTCGTCCGCCTGCGCCAGGCCTGATATCGGTTCGCATTTTCAGGCGATTGAATAGATTCCTGGAAGTATTCTAATCTGTTGACATCACCCGGTCACGGGGGTCTGATGATGGCCGTGGCCGCACCTGCCCGCATTTTTCGGGCCCGGTCTGCGGTTCCTGTAAGATGACCTCCGGGGCCAGGATTTTTTTCTTCTCGTCTTTTCAGTTCGGCGCTCGAGGGGTCGGTACGTCCTTTGCGTGGTGCCAAGAACCGTGAACGAGGAGACGACCATGACCGATCTGGCCAATTCCAAGACCCTGAACAACCTCAAGGAAGCGTTCGCCGGCGAAAGCCAGGCCAACCGCCGCTATCTCTATTTCGCGCAGAAGGCCGATGTCGAAGGGTTCAACGATGTCGCCGCCGTCTTCCGCTCGACCGCCGAGGGCGAGACCGGCCATGCCCACGGCCACCTCGAATACATCGCCGAAGTCGGCGACCCCGCCACCGGCCTGAAGATCGGCGGCACGTCCGATAACCTCAAGGCCGCGATCGCCGGCGAAACCCACGAATACACCGACATGTATCCCGGCATGGCCCGGACCGCCCGCGACGAAGGCTTCGACGAGATCGCGGATTGGTTCGAAACCCTGGCCAAGGCCGAGAAAAGCCACGCCGGCCGTTTCCAGAAGGCACTGGACGGCCTCTGATCCCTCTCGCTTTCGAGGCGCGGGGCGGTCGCGCCCTGCGCCTCGAGCCCAGCCAGCATCCGATGCAAGCCCGGCACGAGAAGGATTAAGACCCATGCGGGAAGGCAGCCTGGATGCCCCGACGCGGCATCCGATCGACTGGCATGACCCGGCATTCTATGACGAAGCGGCCCTGGATGCCGAACTGAGGCGAGTGTTCGACATCTGCCACGGTTGCCGCCGCTGTTTCAACCTGTGTGATTCCTTTCCCAGGTTGTTCGACCTGGTCGACGCCTCGCCGACCGAGGAGCTGGACGGCGTGCCGTCGGCCGATTTCAAGTCGGTCGTCGATGCCTGCACGCTGTGCGACATGTGTTTCCTGACCAAATGTCCCTATGTGCCGCCGCATGAATTCAACCTGGATTTCCCCCATCTGATGCTGCGCTATCGCGCGGTCGAGCTGAAGAAGGGCGATGTGGGTTTCTGGGACCGGCAGCTGACCCAAACCGATCGCAACGGCAGGCTGGCCGGGCTGATCGCCCCGCTGGCGAACTGGGTGACGGCCCAGGGCAATGCCGTGACGCGGCCGATTCTGGAGGGCGTCGCCGGCATCCATCGCGATGCCGACCTGCCCAGGTTTCACGGTCGCACCTTTGCCATGCGGGCCCGTACCGACGGCATCGCGGTGAACGAGGCCGCCCCCGCCTTCGGGCGCCGGGCGGTGCTTTATGCGACCTGCTTCGTCAATTACAACAACCCCGGCATCGGCGAGGCCGCGCGGCGCGTGCTGGCCCATAACGGCGTGGCGACCGAGGTGGTCTACCCCGCCTGCTGCGGCATGCCGCAGCTGGAACATGGCGATCTGGCCCATGTCGCCGATCGCGCGGAAACGGTGTCCCGCGCGCTGGAAGAATGGATCGACGACGGCTACGACGTCGTCGCCCTGACCCCGTCCTGCGCGCTGATGCTGAAATTCGAATGGCCGCTGATCGTGCCCGGGGATGCCAAGGTGCGCAAACTGGCCCAGGCCACCTTCGACCTGTCGGAATATGTCGTCGACATCGCGAAGAAGGAGGGCATGGCGCCGGGTCTGCAACCGCTGGACGGCGGCATCGCCATCCATCTGGCCTGCCATGCCCGCGCCCAGAACATGGGCGCCAAGGCCGCCGAGATGCTGCGGCTGATCCCGGACACGAAGATCGACGTGATCGAGCGCTGCTCGGGCCATGGCGGATCATGGGGCGTGAAGCAGGAATTCTTCGACGTGGCCCTCAAGGTCGGCAAGCCCGCCACCCGCCAGGTGGCCAAGGCGAAACCGGCCTACGTGGCCTCGGAATGTCCGCTGGCCGGCGAACACCTGATCCAGGCCATGCACCGCCTGGGCGAGGCCGAGGCCGCCGCGGCGCCGCGCCATGCCACCAACCCGATCGAACTGATCGCGGCGTCCTACCGCCTGACCACCTGAACGGAGGCAACGCGATGCCCAGCCCCGATCGCCGCATCGACCGCAGCGACATCCTGCCGCCGGCAGAATACGAAGCCGTCCGCCGGGAACGCCGCCCGGCCATGGTCGCCCGCAAGAAACTGCGCCGGCTGGAAGTCGGGCCGGTCGCCACCTTCTATTTCGAAAGCTATGACACGATGTGGTGGCAGGTGCAGGAAATGCTGCGCATCGAAAAGGGTGGCGAGGCGCAGATCGCCGATGAATTGTCGGCCTACAACCCGCTGATCCCGCAGGGGTCCGAACTGGTCGCGACCCTGATGTTCGAGATCGACGATCCGATCCGCCGCAACCAGGTGCTGAGCCGACTGACCGGCGCCGACCGCCACGTGGTCCTGACCGTCGCCGGCGAAGCCGTGCCGGGTGTGCCCGACGAGCCGGAGGGGCGGACCAAGGACGACGGCAAGATCTCGTCGGTCCATTTCATCCGCTTCCGCCTGATGCCCGCCGCCGCCGATGCCTTCCGCCGGCCCGGCACGCCGGTGACGCTCGGGATCACCCACCCGGGTTATGGCCATATCGCCCTGATGCCGGAAGCGGTGCGGGCCGAACTGGCCGGGGATCTGTAACCCGCGCCGGGATGGCGGCCATGGGAATCACTTCCCCCGCTGGTAAGCCTTGTGCATCCGCGCCTCGGTCCAGCGCGCCAGCCGCACGAAGGGCAGGCCGATCAGCAGGTAGACCGCACCGATCAGGATGCCGGTGCCGAAATAGTCGTAATAGGTGGTCGACAGCTGGACATAGGTCTGGGTCAGCTCGACCATCGTGATCACCGAGACCAGCGACGAATCCTTCAGCAGCGAGATGAAGTCGTTGGTGGTCGGCGGCAGGACCAGGCGGACCGCCTGGGGGATCACGACATGGCGCAGCGCCTGGCGTTCGGTCATGTTCAGGGCGATCGCCGCCTCGTATTGCTGGCGCGACACCGCCAGCAGGCCGGCGCGGTAATTCTCGGCCTCGTAGGCGGCATAGTTGAAGCCCAGCGCGATGACCCCGGCCAGGAACGGGTCCAGCTTGATGCCGATATTGGGCAGGCCGTAATAGATGAACAGGATCTGGATCAGCAGCGGTGTGCCGCGCACCGTCTCGATATAGACCAGCGCCAGCCCGGACACGAACCGGTTGCCGTAGACGCGTGCCAGCGCCAGCAATGCCCCCAGAAAGATCGCCAGCGCCATCGACACGATCGAGATCTGGATCGTGGTGATCGCCGCCTTGCCGATCGCCGGCAGGAAGGCCAGGTAGCGTTCGGCCCGCGCCTGCCACCCTTGCGGCCGGGTGGCCGCGACATAGGCGTCGTAATTGGTCGGCTGGGCCGTCATCGCGCGGCGGTCGCCGGTGAAGTCGGCCATCACAGGTGACCACAGGTTCCAGCTGTCCAGGATCTCGCGCAGCCTGCCCGACTGGCGGATGGTCGCGATCGCCTGGTTGATCTCGGCCAGCAGCTCGGTATTGCCCTTCCTGACCGCGACGCCGTATTCGATGCGGCCGACGGGCCGCCCGACCAGCTGCAGCGCGCGGTCGGGGCCGGCGTAATAGATCGCGATCGGCGCATCCAGCAGCACCGCGTCGATGCGGCCGTTGCGCAGGTCGTCATAGGCGTTGATTTCCTGGTCGTAGGTGCGAACCGTGATGTTGCCCGCCTGGTTCAGCAGCATCTCGGCCTGCGACGCCTTCAGCGTGCCGACCGTCTTGCCCTTCGCGCCGGCCAGATCCTCGATCGGCGGCTCGCCGCGACGGATCGCGAACTGCGCGTAGGTGACGTAATAGGGCAGCGAGAAATCGACCGCCGCCAGATGTTCGGGCGTGATTTCCAGCCCGTTGATCACGGCATCGTACAGCCCGATCTGCAGGCCCGGCACCAGGCTGCCCCATTCGTTCTGCACGAACTGGGCTTTCCGTCCCATCGCCGCGGCGATGGCGCCGGCGATGTCGTATTCGACGCCCATGACATGGTCGGGCTGGTCCGGATCCTGGAACACGTAGGGCGCGCCGGAATTGGCGTCGCCGCCCCATTTCAGAACCTTTTCCTGGGCGCCGGCGGGCAGGGCCAGGATCAGTGCCGCAAGCAGCACGAACAGGATGCGCATCGGTCGGGCCCTCACGAGAAGCGCTTCAGGAAGCGGCGGGTCCGCGGGTCCTTGGGGTTCTCGAAGATCTCGTCCTCGTCCGAGATCTCGACGATATTGCCCCCCTCCATGAACACGATGTAGTCGGAGGCGTCGCGGGCGAAGCGCATCTCGTGCGTCACCATGATCTGGGTCATGCCTTCCTGGTCCAGGTCGCGCATCACCTGCAGCACTTCGTCGACCAGTTCGGGATCCAGGGCCGAGGTGGGTTCGTCGTACAGCATCACCTGGGGCGACATGGCCAGGGCGCGGGCGATGGCGCCGCGCTGCTGCTGGCCGCCCGACAGGTTGGCGGGATGGCGGTCGGCATGGGATTTCAGGCCCACCTTGTCCAGCAGGCGCAGGGCCAGCGCATCGGCCTCGTCGCGGCCCATGCCCTTGACCACCATCGGGGCCAGCATGACGTTCTCGCGCAGCGTCTTGTGCGGGAACAGGTTGTAGCTTTGGAACACCATGCCGCATTGGGCGCGCAGGGCGTGGGCCTTGGCCTGCAGCCTGGCATCGGCCGGCTGGCCGGGCCTGCGGTCGATCTCGACTCCGGCCACGCGCACGCGGCCCGAATCGGGCGTCTCCAGGAAGTTCATGCAGCGCAGCAGCGTGGACTTGCCGCAGCCCGACGGACCGATGATCGAGACCAGGTCGCCGGCGGCGATCGTCAGGTCGATGCCGCGTAATATCGGCTGCGCGTCGAAACTCTTGTGCAAGTTCTCGACGGCGACGATCTCGCCCGCTTCGGTCATGTCCAGTGTTCCCCCAACGTCAACGGCGCGGCAATCTAGAGTTCAGGTGTTTCACTTAATTTACTGATTTGTGACCGCGCGGCAGCAGACGCGATGATCATTGTCACAGGACTGACATTTGACTTTTGCGGCGGCCGATGCCACATTCCCAGGCACGCTGAGCCCGAAACTCAGACAGTTCAGGTAGTATCATGTCCGCGCGTTGCGCACCCCCTGCCCCGGCGCAGTCGAAGGCCTTGCCGGCCGCCGAAAGCCGCATCTTCCAGTGGATCGTCGCAGGCCATCATTAGGCCGACGTCAGCACAAATCCGTCGCGTGATCACCGCGGGCGACTGAAGCCCGTGCGGGCGCGACCGCATCCACTGTTCTGACCTTTGCCGGATTCCGTATCATGACCGCGCTGGCCTCCAGCCTGCGGCAGGCCCGGGCGCATGCCCGTGCCGCCGCCCATCTGCCCGAAACCACCTATTACGAGGCGACCACCCGCCGCAACGCCGCCCCTACACTGACCGGGGACGCCACCGCCGACGTCGTCGTGATCGGCGGCGGTTATCTCGGCCTGACCACGGCGTTACGCCTGGCCGAACGCGGCCGCGACGTCGTCCTGCTGGAAGCCGGCCGCGTCGGCGGCGGCGCCTCCGGCCGCAACGGCGGCTTCGTCCTGCCGGGCTTCACCGCCGGCAACCAGGCGATCGCCGACAGGCTGGGCGACCGCGCGGCCGCCGACCTGTGGGCCCTGTCGGTCGAAGGCGTGGCCGAAGTCCGCGACCTGATCTTGCGCCACGACATCGACTGCGATCTGCGCGACGGCGTCTTCGTCGCCGCGGCCGAGGCCGGCCATGCCCGCAGCCTGCGCCGCGAGGCCGCCATGCTGCGGCGCCAGTTCGGCTATCGCGGGATCGAGCATGTCGATGTCGCCGCGGGGCGCGACATCGTCGCCTCGGACGCTTATTTCGGCGGCAATATCGACCATGGCGCCGCCCAGCTGCATCCGCTGCGCTATGCCGTCGGCCTGGCCGCCGCCGCCCGCGCCGCGGGCGTGCGGATCTTCGAGAAGTCGCCCGTCGTCAGCCTGGATTACGCGGCCGGCGCGCCGATCGCGCGCACCGCCCTGGGCGCGGTCCATGCCGGGTCGGTGGTGCTGGCGGCCAACGCCTATCTGGGCGGTCTGGCCCCCGATGTCGCCGGCCGCATCCTGCCGCTGCGCACCTTCATGGTGGCGACCGAACCGCTGGCGCCTGCGGTGGCCGACCGGCTGTTCCCGGCCGGAACGGCGGTCTACGACACCCAGGCCGTGCTCGATTATTACCGCCTGGGGGCCGATGGCCGCCTGCTGTTCGGCGGCGGCTGCGCCGCCGGCGACTGGAGCCGCGAACGGATCGCCGCGGCGATGCGCAGGAAGATCGCGCGGGTGTTCCCCGAACTGGGCGATGTCGGCATCGATTACGCCTGGGGCGGGCTGATCGACCTGACGGCAAACCGCATGACCGATGTCGGTCGCACCGGCGACGGCATCTGGTATGCCCAGGGGTTCTCAGGCCATGGCGTCGCGCTGACCGCGCGCACCGGCCGGGCCCTGGCCGACGCGATCTGCGGCGACGGCGCCGACTATGCCCGGCTGGCCGCGATGCCGCATCGGTCGGTCGCGCCGTTGCGCCCGATCGCGGGCCTGGCGCTGCGGGCGGGGCTGGCCTGGCACAAGCTGCGCCAGGGCCTGGGCAGCACGGCGATGATGTCGCTGTAACAGGCCGCTCGGCTGTGGCCGGCTATTTGAAGGTTTCGTCGGGGTAGAGACCCCACAGCCCCTCGCGGGCCATGAAGCCCTTGCGGCCGGCCAGCTGCACCTCGCACCAGACGGTGTCGCGGCAGGCCAGCAGCCGGACCTGCACGCCGGGCTCGGCCTGGATCTCGATGTCGCCGACCGGGCTCGGCTGGTCGCGGATATCGCGGATCTCGCCCATGACCAGCGCGCTGCGCTTGCCGGTCAGCATGCTTTTATGCACCCAGCCCTTGGTGCCGTCCTGTTCGCGGATCTGGCGCCAGTATTCATGCTCGTCGACGATCTCGACCGGCAGGCCGCGGCGCTGATAGGACCAGGAAATGGGATAACGCGGGCCCGGCCCGGTGCGCATGTTGACGCGGTCCGAGGCCAGCGCCACCCAGCGCGGCACCGGCAACCCCGAATCGGCACCGATGCCGGTTTCGACCGGCTTGCGGATGGCCGATGGCGCAGGTGCGGCCTCGGCCGGGCCCGCCGCGGCGGCCGGGACCGGCACCAGCGCGGCCGATACCAGCGAGATCGACAAGGCGATCAGCGCGGCCGGCAGCATCGCAACGGACATGGTTGTCGGCAACGATCGTTCCCCTGGCTTCGGATTCATATTCCCCTGCGTGAAAGCTTTATGCCCTCGTGGTTAAAGAAGGGTCAAGCGTACGAGGAGGGCGGGCGTTTTTACCCTCGAGGTAATGGCCGCCCGACCCTCCGCCCGGCTAAGGTCGGCGCGCGATCAATCAGGGAGAAAGCGTCATGGCCTCCACCGCCCAGGCTACGTCCAGGCCCAGCGCCGAACCGCCGTTCGGCGCCATGCTGCGCCGCTGGCGGTCCTTGCGCGGCATGAGCCAGCTGAGCCTGGCCTTGGAGGCCGAGACCTCGTCCCGGCACCTGAGTTTCCTGGAAACCGGCCGCGCCCGCCCCAGCCGCGAAATGGCCCTGCGCCTGGCCGATAGCCTCGACCTGCCGCTGCGGGAACGCAACGCTATGCTGGTCGCCGCGGGATTCGCCCCCATCTACGGCAATCGTCCGCTCGACGATGCCGATCTCAGCCAGGCGCGCCGCGCCCTCGATTTCATCCTGGAACGCCACGACCCGTTCCCGGCCCTGGTCGCCGACCGCGGCTGGAACCTGGTGATGGCCAATCGCGGCGCGGTGGCGATGCTGGGCCGCATGGGCCTGCCCAAGGCGGCGGGGCCGATCAACATCCTGAAGCTGCTGGCCGATCCCGAAGGCGTGCGGCCCTTCCTGGTCAACTGGGCCGAGACGGTCGGCCACATGATGTCGCGTGTCGCGGCCGAGGCGCGGGCCCATGGCGACGATCCGGTGCTGAACCGCCTGCTGGCCGACATGCGCGCCTATCCCGACGTGCCGGCGCGCGAACAGGTCGATCCCGTGCCCCAGCCGCCGCTGCTGGAGCTGATCTATGAGCTGGAGGGCCAGCGGACGCGCTGGTTTTCGACCGTGACCAGTTTCGGCACCGCCTGCGACGCCACCCTCCAGGATCTCAAGATCGAGGCGTTCCATCCGGCCGACGCAGGCACCGAGGCCCTGGCCCGCGCCTGGATCGAGGGTTGATAGCGGGATGTTAAGGGGCGCGGCATCAAGGGAAATTGCCGCATCTGGATGGTTCTGCTAGGAAGGGTCGCAAGCAACCAGCGGAACTGGCAGAGTGAGGCCCATGTCGAAGAAAAAGCCGGTCGTCGTCGTCACGCGCAAGCTTCCCGATGCCATCGAGACGCGGATGATGGAGCTTTTCGACACGCGGCTGAACAATGACGATCATCCGCTGACCCAGGCCGAACTGATCGAGGCGATGAAGACCGCCGACGTCCTGGTCCCGACGGTCACCGACAAGATCGACGCCGGCGTCCTGGCCCATGCCAATCCGAACATGCGTCTGATCGCCAGCTTCGGCAACGGCGTCGACCATATCGACCTGGGCGCGGCCCGCCAGCGCGGCATCACCGTGACCAACACCCCCGGCGTCCTGACCGAGGACACCGCCGACATGACCATGGCCCTGATCCTTGCCGTGCCCCGCCGCCTGACCGAGGGCGAGCGCGTGCTGCGCGAGGGTGGCTGGAACGGCTGGTCGCCGACCTGGATGCTGGGCAAGCGGATCTGGGGCAAGCGCCTCGGCATCATCGGCATGGGCCGCATCGGCCAGGCCGTCGCCCGCCGGGCCCGCGCCTTCGGCCTGTCGATCCACTATCACAACCGCCGCCGCCTGCACGCCGAGATCGAGGGCGAGCTGGAGGCGACCTACTGGGAAAGCCTGGACCAGATGCTGGCCCGGATGGACATCATCTCGGTCAACTGCCCGCATACCCCGGCGACCTATCACCTGCTGTCGGCCCGCCGCCTCGACCTGCTGCGCTCGCACGCCTATATCGTCAACACCGCGCGCGGCGAGGTGATCGACGAGAACGCGCTGACCCGCAAGCTGCGCAAGGGCGAACTGGCCGGCGCCGGCCTCGACGTCTTCGAGCACGAGCCGGCGGTGAACCCCAAGCTGCTGGAACTGCCCAACATCGTCCTGCTGCCGCACATGTCCTCGGCCACGGTCGAGGGCCGCGTCGACATGGGCGAGAAGGTCATCATCAACATCAAGACCTTCGCCGACGGCCACACCCCGCCCGACCGGGTGATCGCCGGCCTGCTGTAAGGGCCGGCGAAGGCCCTGGAGTCAGCATAAGCTCGCGATCGCGCGGCAGCGCCCCGATCGTTGCCCCGGCCTTCGCCGGGGCGACGGTTTCGCACCTTAATATCGATCGCTAGCTTATGTTCGCCCCCTGTGGGCGAAGGCCGGGCCCAGGGGCGGTCGTCTCACGCCAGCTTGGCGACCTCGATGGTGATGGCGCGGTCGCCGATCGCCTGCGGCTCGATGCTGCCGCCCAGCTGGCGCACATAACCCTCGATCAGCTGGCGGCTGAGGCCATCGGTGAAGCCGAACGGTTCGGGGATGCCCTCGGCCGTCACCACCAGGCGCTGACGGTTGCCGGAAACCGGCGACAATTCGACGGTGATCGCCGCCGGCTGGGCCTCGCCCGGCGGGTATTGCTTGACCACGCTCGACACCACCTCGGTCAGCAGCATCGACAGCGTCACGGCGGCATCGGCCGGCACGCTCATGCTGGGGACGATGGTGCGGATGGCGACGTGGCGGCGGCCGGCGGCCGACAGGTCCTGCAGCTGGTTGCACAGCATGGGCAGGAAATTGTCCAGATCGATCAGCTGCAGGTCGTGGTTTTCGTAGAGGTTGCGGTGGATCAGCGCCAGGGCGTTGATGCGCGTGCGCAGCGACAGCAGCGTCTCGCGCGCCGCAGGTTCGGTCACCGTGCGGGTCTGCAGGTTCAGCAGGCTGGCGATGATCTGCAGATTGTTGCGGACCCGGTGGTGGATCTCCTTGATCATCTGGTCGCGATGGGCGATGGCCTGGTTCAGGTCCTCGCCCCGCCGGTCGGACACGTCCATCATTTCGAAGATCGACGTCGCCAGTTCGCGCAGTTCGATCGGCGCGTTCTCGATCGTGGCCGACCGGTCGACCGGGCGCCCCGCGATGTAGTCGGTGGTGGCTTTGCGCAGATGCAGGATCCAGCGCACGATCATGCGGTGGGTCATCGCGCCGATGGCCAGCACCGCGACCAGCCAGATCGCCAGCAGCACCGCCAGATTCATGGCCAGCTTGGCCCGCAGCGGGGCCAGGATGGCATCGACGTCGCGCGCCATTGCAGCATAGAGTCGCTGGGGCACCAGGGTCGTCACGGCGATGACGATGTCGCGGCCGCCGGCGTTGCGCACCACGGCCAGCGCGGCCTGGCCGCTGCCCGCGGCATGGACCAGGTTTTCCTGCGCCTCGGCCGACAGGTTCAGGTCGGCGCCGGCCAGTTGCAGCCGTCCGCCATGGGCATCCATCAGCGTCAGCGACGTGTCGGGCGTCATGGTCTGTTCCGACGAGGCGTCCAGCAGGGGCGCCAGGTCGAAATAAAGGGCGACCACGCCAGTGACCGCCTGGTCGGGCCCCAGTATCGGTCCGGCCGCGACCAGTGTGCGGTTCTGCAGCGACGGGCTCTGGAAGATGCCGGATACCACCAGCCGCTTTTCCGCCATCACTTCCTGGAACCAGCGCCAGCTGGTCGCCGGGCCGACCGGGCGTGACGGATCGCTGCGGCAGACGATGGTGCCGTCGGGCGCCACCAGCACCCCCATGCGGTAGTCGCTGAGCGCCCCGATGGCATCCCGCAACGTTGCGTCGCAGGCCCCGGGCGTCCGGTCGCGGATGTCGCTGTTGGCTGCCAGAAGCGAGATGACGCGGGCGGTGGCGCCCAGCAGGCGCTGATGCTCACGCGTCAGAAGACTGGTCTGCTCGACCAGGCTGCGTTCCGCCGCTGCCCGGTCATCGCGGTAATCTATCACCGCCCGGACGATGCCGAGCATCGCCAAAGGGGCGAGGATGATGGCCAGCGCGATGATCAGGCGAGCGCGGAGGGGCTGCGCCCGCCACACCATCAGCCGCTTTTAATTCCGGTATCGTCCGGCGGGAACGGCGGCCTGCATCATCGCGGCCAGCGACGCCGGATTGATGCGGACGTTTACGGGACGGGGGGCGTCGTCGCCGCCGTCGAACATCTGCAACAGCGTCTGGCGGGCCCGCGACACGCGGCTCTTGATCGTGCCGACGGCGCAGCCGCAGATATCGGCCGCCTCCTCGTAGGAGAAGCCGGCGGCCGCGACCAGCATCAGCGCCTCGCGCTGATCCTCGGGCAGCTTCTGCATCGCTTCGGCCAGATCCTGCAGCTCGACATGGCCCTGCTGTTCGGGCTGGGCCACCAGCTTGCCGGCATGGACGCCCTCGACATCCTGGATCTCGCGGGCGTGGCGGCGAATATGGGAATAGAACACGTTGCGCAGGATCGTGCACAGCCAGGCGCGCATGTTGGTGCCGGGGGTGAACGAATCCCGGCTGGCCCAGGCCTTGATCAGCGCTTCCTGCGTCAGGTCGTCGGCCAGTGCCGTGCCGCCGCACAGCGACCGCGCCAAGGCGCGCACTGCCGACAAATGGGTCACCAGCTCGGTCTTGAAATCGACGTCGCCCGCTTTGACTTCCGCAGCCACGGCCATGTCCGCTTCCCCTTCTCCGCCACTACCTGCAACCCGGTGGGGCCCCTGCGTGACCCCGCCGATGGTTCGTCATGACATCGTGATCCCCGCCGGGACCCGATGCGCAGTACTATACGCCCGACCACGCCGTTCGGTTCCCGAAAAATATGCGGGCGGAACGCTTTAAGTTCGGAACCTAATCTGTCGCGGGGCGGTTATCCTGCCCGTTACACGATTTTGCGGTCTCCCGCCGGTGGGCGGCAGGGGACTGGAAGGGGTGCGTGCGGACCTTGTTACCGGCCTGGTCGAAGGCCCGGCGCGACCCCAGTCGATTGATGCAGGAGACTGGCAGAATGACTCAGGCGCAGGCGCAGCAGATCGTCGGGTATCTTCCTTTTCTGCGCCGCTATGCTCGGGCCTTGACCGGCAACCAGAAGTCCGGCGACGCCTATGTCCGCGCGACGCTCGAGGCCGCGGTGGCCCAGCCCGAAGTGCTGTCCAAGGCGGCTTCGCGCATCGGCCTCTACAAACTGTTTCATGAGATGTGGTCCAGCCTGATGGTGGACAGCGACGAAGCCCCGGCCGAAGGCTGGGAGGAGCGGCGCAACGTCGACCTGCGGCTGCGCGCCCTGGTGCCCCAGCATCGCCAGGTGCTGCTGCTGGTGTCGCTGGAGGGGTTCTCGACCCAGGAAGCCGGCATCATCCTGGGCTGTTCGGCCGAGGAATCGCAGGCCTATTTCGCCCAGGCCATGGACGAACTGTCGGCGGGCCTGGCGACCGAGATTCTGATTATCGAGGACGAGCCGGTCATCGCGCTGGACCTGTCGGCGATCGTTCAGGAACTGGGCCACAAGGTGCTGCCGATCGCCACCACCCGGGACGAGGCGGTCAAGATCGCCCGCCGTCACCAGCCCGGGCTGATCCTGGCCGACATCCAGCTGGCCGACGATTCCTCCGGCATCGATGCGGTGCGCGACATCCGGACCGGCGGTCCGGTCCCGGTCATCTTCATCACCGCCTATCCCGAACGCCTGCTGACCGGCGAACGGCCCGAGCCGACCTTCCTGATCACCAAGCCGTTCCTGGCCGATTCGGTCAAGGCCGCGGTCAGCCAGGCGCTGTTCTTCAATCCCCCGCCGGAGGCGGTCGACAAGGCGGGGTGACACCCGCCCCCGCCGGCGGCAACGAATGCAAAAAAGGCCGGGATCGACCCGGCCTTTTTTTAATGGGGGTATTTCTGGAGCGGGCGGGCGCCTGGAACAGCGGCGCGCAGGACGGCCGGTCAGTTCCGGTTCTTGCGCTCCAGTTCCTCGATCAGTTTCAGGAAACTGTCGGGCAACGGTTCTTCGGCGGTTTCCTGGAACAGGTCGCGCAGACCGCGCGACAGCCAGTCGCTGGAACCACCATCTTTAGCCGTGATCATTGGATCAGCCGGCCCCTCTGCCGAGGCGACCGGGCGCTTGTCCGCTGCCGGCTTCCGAGACTCTGCCATGTTTTCGTCTAGGCCACGCTCAACGGACGACACCAAGGCCGGCGGCTCGAACAGACGCCAGCCAGTACTTAACGTGACGGAATCGATTTGGTTCCACCGTCATCACGATTCCGCCGCCCCATCATCCAGGCCGGAAATCCCCAGGCGGCGCAGCAGGGCGGCGACCTGGTCGGCATCATAGGGCTTGGGCAGGAAACTGATCAGCGGATCCTGGCCCAGCCTGGACTGCAGGTCGGCATGGCCGTAACCGCTGGCCACGACCAGCGGCAGCCGGGCGTCCAGCGCACGCAGTTCGATGGCCAGTTCGTCGCCCTTGCGGTCGGGCAGGCCCAGATCCAGGATCGCGGCCGACAGCCGCCCGCTCAGCAGCCGGGCCTTGGCGATCGCCTCGTTCGCCGTCGCCGCCTCCTCGACCCGGGCGCCCAGGGCCGACAGGGTTTCGGCCAGCACCATGCGGACCAGCGCGTCGTCCTCTACCACCAGGATGGTCGCCGTATCCGCTTCGATATCCAGCATTTCCCTGACCTTGGCCGACAATCCGGCATATGTGAACGGTTTGGTGATCAGCTGCACCCCGGGATCCAGCCGTCCGTCATGGACGATCGCATTCCGGGCATAGCCGGTGGTGAACAGGACCTTCAGGCCGGGCAGGCGGCTTTGCGCCGCTTCGGCCAGCTGGCGGCCGTTCATGCCGCCGGGCAGGCCCACGTCGGTGAACAACAGCGCGATGTCGCCGCGATGGTCGATGATGTCGAGGGCCGCGGCACCGTTCGCGGCCTGGATCACCCGATAGCCGATCTCGGTCAGGATGTCGACCGAATGGGCCCGGACGTCGTCGTCGTCCTCGACCACCAGCACCAGTTCCGATACCGCGTGCGGTGCCTGGTCGGCGGGCCCCTCGGCCTCGTCCTCGTCCTGCACCTCGCCCAGCAGGCGGGGCAGGTAGATCTTGACCGTGGTGCCCTCGCCCAGTTCGGAATAGATCTTCACATGGCCGCCCGACTGCTTGACGAAGCCATAGACCTGGCTCAGCCCCAGTCCGGTGCCGTGGCCGACGCCCTTGGTGGTGAAGAACGGTTCGAAGGCCTGGGCCATCACCTCGCGCGTCATGCCTGCCCCGGTATCGCTGATGGCGATGACGATGTACTGGCCCGGCACGACCTCGGCCTGGAAGGCGGCATAGCCTTCGTCGAGATAGGCATTCGCCGTCTCGATGGTCAGCCGGCCGCCCTGGGGCATGGCATCGCGGGCATTGACGGCCAGGTTGAGAATCGCGCTTTCCAGCTGGTTGGGGTCGGCATGGCTGCGCCACAGCCCGCCCGCCAGCACGGTTTCGATGGCGATGCCCTCGCCCAGCGTCCGGCGCAACAGGTCGGACATGGCGCCGACCAGCTTGTTGGCGTCGACCGGCTTGGGCGCCAGCGGCTGGCGGCGGGAAAACGCCAGCAGGCGCTGGGTCAGGGATGCCGCGCGCTGGGCACCGCGGAAGGCGTTCTCGGCGGCGCGCCTGACCCGGCCGACATCGACGCTGTCCCGGCTGTACTGGCGCTGCAGGGTTTCCAGGTTGCCGATGATGATGGTCAGCAGGTTGTTGAAATCATGGGCGACGCCGCCGGTCAGCTGGCCGATCGCCTCCATCTTCTGCGACTGGCGCAATGCCTGCTCGACACGCTCGCGCTCGGCCGCCTCGACGCGCAGCTGCTCGTTCGACCGGCTCAGCTCGGCCGTGCGTTCGGCGACCCGGGCTTCCAGTTCCTCGTTCAGCCGCGCCTGGCGCATCTCGGCCTCGCGCAGCTCGGCTTCGGTGCGGCGGCGCTCGGCGATCTCGGCCTGGGCCGCCTGATAAAGCCGGGCATTGTCGATGGCAATGGCGGCTTGGGCGGCGATGCCGGTCACCAGCCGCTCGGACTGTTCGGTGAACCGGCCGGGCTCGGGATGGCCGAAGAACAGCCCGCCCAGCACCTCGCCGCTGCGCGACACCACGGGCATCGCCAGATAGCTGCGCACCGGCAGATGCCCGTCGGGCATGCCCCGATAGGGTTCGTTCCGGCCGTAGCGCGGATCGGCCAGGATGTCGTCGGACCGCACGACGCTCGCGCCCTCGAATGTCGGCGCGAAGACGGCGGTGTTGCGTGGCATCGGGAACCGGTCGAAGGCGTCACGCGGCACGCCCGAGATGGTGTAGAGGGTGTAACGTTCGCCGGCCTCGTCGAGGACGTTGTAGAAGAACGCGCCGAAGGCCGCCCCGGTCAGGGCGGTGGCCTCGTCGGTCACCGTCTGCACCGCCCGCTCCAGATCCAGCTCGGCCGCGATGGTGGTGCCGATCCGGTTGAGGATTTCCAGCGTGCGGGCCTGATCCTCCAGCGCTTCCTCGGCCTGGCGGCGGATCGCCACCAGCTGCAGGTTCGACGCCACCCGTGCCACCAGTTCGCGGGCCGAGAACGGCTTGGTCAGGTAATCGTCGGCGCCCGCCTCCAGCCCGTCGATGCGCGCCTCGTCGCCGGCGCGGGCCGACAGCAGCAGCAGCGGCGTGCGCCGCAGCAGGGGATCGTCGCGCAGCGCCCGCAACAGGCCGAACCCGTCCAGCCGCGGCATCATCACGTCCGACAGGACCAGGGCGGGGTGCAGCGTGCGGGCCAGATGCAATGCCGCCTCGCCATCGCCCGCCGCCTCGACGCGATAGCCGGCCGCGCGCAGCAGCCGACCGATATAATCGCGCATGTCGGCATTGTCGTCGGCCAGCAGGATCAACTCGCCGTTGCCCAGGGCGCGCCGCGGTTCGCCCTCGCCGACGGCGACGTGAAGCCCTTCGTCGTCCGCCGTCGCCGCGCCGCCGGGAAGCCAGCGCAAGGCTTCCTCGACATAGGCGCGGGCCCGGCCCTGGCCCTGCCGTTCGTGGCCCTGCCGATCCTGGCCCGGTTGATGCACCACGCGCTCGGACGGCAGATGGGCGGTGCCGACCGGCAGGGTGACGGTGAAGCTGGTGCCCCGGCCGGGGATCGAATCCACCGCGATCGTGCCGCCATGCAGCCGCACCAGTTCGCGGACCAGCGCCAGGCCGATCCCCGATCCTTCGATCGTGCGCCCCTGCGCCCCCTCGACGCGATGGAAGCGTTCGAACAGATGGGGCAACTGGTCGGCGGCGATGCCGGTGCCGGTATCGCTGACCGTCAGCACGACGCCGCGCCGGTCAGCAGCCGCATGCAGCGATACGCCGACCTCGCCCTCGAAGGTGAATTTGAACGCGTTCGACACCAGGTTGAGGACGATGGTCTCCCACATGTCGCGATCGACATGGACGGCCAGGTCCAGCCGCGGGCTGTCGACACGATAGGCCAGGCCCGCGCGGTCCATGGCCGACCGGAAATTGGCCGCCAGTTCCGCGGTGAACGGGCCCAGGTCGGTTTCGACGAACGTGGCCTGGGTCCGGCCGGCCTCGATGCGCGAAAAATCCAGCAGCGAATTGACCAGTTTCAAGAGCCGCAGGCCGTTGCGATGGGCGGCCTCGACCTTGTCGCGGCCGGCCGCCCCCGCCTCGCCCAGCAATTCCTCGAGCGGGCCGAGCATCAGGGTCAGCGGCGTGCGGAATTCGTGGCTGACATTGGAAAAGAACGTTGTCTTGGCCCGGTCGATCTCGGCCAGTGCCTCGGCCCGCCGCCGCTCCTCGTCATAGGCGCGGATATTGCCGATGGCCGCCGAGATCTGGCCCGCGACCAGGTCCAGGAACCCGCCATAGGTTTCATCCAGCGGACGAAAGGGGTTCAGCCCGGCGATCAGGAAACCGGCGGGCGCGTCCTGGCCGCGATCCGCCAGCGGCACCGTGATGGCGGCACGCGGCGGGCGGTCCCAGGCCCCGCTGACGGTGATGTCGAGATCATCGGGCAGCGTCAGGACACGGCGTTCGCCCTGCAGTGCCGGGCCGGGCCAGGCTGCGTCGCCCGGTATCGCCTCGGCCGGGCCGAGCTGCGCCGCCGCCCCGGTGGATCCGACCAGCCGGGCTCGGCGGCCGTCATCCTCCAGCAGATAGGTCAGGGTGAAGGGCAGGTCGTAGGGATCGGTGCCCAGCGCCCGCCGCAATGCGCCCGGCAGCCGCGACATGTCGTTCAGCCCGGCCAGGTCGCCCGACAGTTCCCGCAGCAGGGCCAGCCGGCGTTCGCCGATCACCCGCTCGCTGACCTCGGTGACCACGCACAGCATGCCGGCGATGGCGCCGTCGTCGTCGGGCACCGGGCTGTAGGAAAAGGTGTGGTAGGTTTCTTCCGGATAGCCTGAGCGTTCCAGGAACAGCAGCAGGCCTTCGTCCCAGGTGGCCTCGCCGGTGGCCAGCACGTGGTCGATGCGCGGGCCGATGTCCTTCCAGATTTCTGCCCACACCTTGCGGGCGGTGACGCCCAGCGCCCAGCCGGCCTTGACCCCCAGGGTCGGGCGGTAGGCATCGTTGCAGAAGAAGGTCAGGTCGGGACCCCAGGCCATCCACATCGCATAACGCGACGACAGCATGATGCGGATGACGGTCTTCAGCGATTGCGGCCAGTCTTCCGGCGGACCCAGCGGCGTGGCGGACCAGTCCTTTTCCCGCATGGCCGCGCCCATCTCGCCGCCCCCGGCAAGAAAGGATGCTGCCCCAGGATCCACCCGTCTTGGTCCGCTCAACCCGTCCATCCCCACCCGTCGCGCCCCTGCCGGTCGCCGTCGCGCTGTCAGCAGTCGCGATGCTGCCAGTACCGCCGCGTGTCGTCCCCGGCCGGTGGGGTCACGTCAGCGGCAAGCAGCAATGCGCCAGATAGGCAGGTCGTTCCCTCAATCGTTCGTAATAGTCGCGGACATGCGGCAATTCGGCCCGGGTTACCGGCGGCGGCAGGTGATACCAGCGATGGACGAAGGGGCCGACCGCCAGATCGGCGGCGGTGAAGCCATCGCCGGCGACGTAAGGCCGCCGGGCCAGCACCTGGTCCAGCAGCGCGAAACGCGCATCGGCGACGGGGCACGCGGCCAGTACCGCGGGAATGTCGCGCTGGTCCTCGGGCGTGCGGATCAGCTGGATGAACATCACGCCCAGCGGCGGGTTCAGTTCGGTCAGGACCCAGTCCATCCATTTTTCGACGATGGCGCGGCGGGCGGGCGACCGCGGCAGCAGCCCGTCGTCGTCGCGGCTGGCGGCCAGGTAGCGGATGATGGTGTTGCTTTCCCACAGCACCAGGCCGTCCTCTTCCAGCACCGGTATCTTGCGGTTCGGGTTCATCGCGCCGAAGGCCGGCCCGTCCAGCTGGCCGAACGGCCCGCCGACATCGACCCGGTCATAGGACAGGCCCAGTTCCTCGGCCGTCCACACCACCTTCATCACGTTGATCGAATTACGCCGGCCCCAGATCCGCAGCATGTCCGCCCCGCCCTCATCCCTTGCCCCGCCGCATCATGGCGGGGCGGGGCGCGGCGATCAATCACACTGCCGTGTCTGCCGGCCTGATCGTGGGGTGGTCGCCGCATAGCGGGCAGTCAGGATCCTTGGGCACCGATATCGTCCGGAAGGTCATGTCCAGCGCATCGTGCATCAGCAGCCGTCCCGACAGCGACCGGCCGAGATCCAGGATTTCCTTGACCACCTCGGTCGCCTGCAACGCCCCGATGGTGCCGGCCAGCGATCCCAGCACGCCGCCCTCGGCACAGTTCGGGATCATCTCGGGCGGCGGGGGCGCGGGGAACAGGCAGCGATAGCAGGGATGGGGCGCGCCCAGATGGGCCTTGAACGTCGACAGCTGGCCGTCGAACCGCAGGATCGCGCCCGACACCAGTGTCTTGCCCAGGGCATAACACACGTCGTTCAGCAGGAAGCGGGTATCGAAATTGTCGCTGCCGTCGGCGACGATGTCATAACCGCCGATCAGCCCGGCCGCGTTGGCGGCGGTCAGGCGCAGGCGGTGGGCGACCAGGCGGACGTCGGGGTTCAGATCGGCCACCGCCCGGGCGGCGCTGTCGACCTTGGGCGTGTCGATGTCGGCGGTGCGGTGCAGGATCTGGCGCTGCAGGTTCGACAGCCCGACGATATCGTCGTCGACCACCCCGATCGTGCCGATGCCGGCGGCCGCCAGGTAATAGATCAGCGGCGAGCCGAGGCCGCCGCCGCCGACGACCAGCACCCGGGCGCGCAGCAGCGCCTGCTGCCCGGCCCCGCCGATCTCGCGCAGGATGATGTGGCGGGCGTAGCGTTCAAGCTGGTCGTCGTCCATCGGGCAACCTCTGACTGGTGCCGCCGCGACCGATGCGGCGGCACCGCCAGACCTTACAGCCCCTCGAACAGCGCGGTCGAGAGGTAGCGTTCGGCAAACGACGGGATGATCACGACGATCTGCTTGCCCGCCATCCCGGGCTCGGCCGCGACTTCCAGCGCGGCATAGAGCGCCGCCCCCGACGAGATGCCGCAGGGCAGGCCTTCCAGCCGGGCGACCTTGCGCGCGGTGTCGAAGGCGGACTGGTTCGACACGGTGATCACCTGGTCGATCAGGTCGCGCTGCAGGATGTCGGGCACGAAACCGGCGCCGATGCCCTGGATCTTGTGCGGGCCGGGCTGGCCGCCCGACAGGACGGGGCTGTCCTCGGGTTCGACGGCGATCACCTTGAACGACGGCTTGCGGCCCTTCAGCACCTCGCCCACGCCGGTCAGCGTGCCGCCGGTGCCTACCCCTGAGATCAGTACGTCGGCGCCGCCGTTGGTGTCGGCCCAGATTTCCTCGGCCGTGGTGGCCCGATGGATCGCCGGGTTGGCGGGGTTCTGGAACTGCTGGGGCATCACCGCGCCGGGGATTTCCTTCAGCAGCGCCTCGGCCCGCGCGATGGCGCCCTTCATGCCTTTCTCGGCCGGGGTCAGCTCGAGCTCGGCGCCCAGAAGCTTCAGCATCTTGCGGCGTTCCAGCGACATCGATTCGGGCATCACCAGGATCAGGCGATACCCCTTGGCCGCGGCGACGAAGGCCAGGGCGATGCCGGTGTTGCCGGAAGTCGGCTCGATCAGGGTAGAACCTGCGCCGATGCGGCCTTCACGCTCCATCGCCTCGATCATGGCGACGCCGATGCGGTCCTTGACCGAGGACAGGGGGTTGAAGAATTCCAGCTTGGCCAGGATGTCGGCCTTGACGCCGGCATCGTCGGCCAGCCGCTTCAGCCGGACCAGGGGGGTGGCGCCGATGGTGTCGACCATCGAGTCGTAGATGCGGCCGCGCGCGGCGAATTCCTTGGCCATGGTTCTCTCCTGAAGGCTTCTGTTTTGTCGATCAGATGGTGAAGTCGGCGCGCGCACCGCGATCGGGCACGATGCCGCGTTCGTTGGCGCGCTGGCACAGTTCCTCGAGGCTGATGGCATCCAGGCGGCGCATCATTTCCTCGCGCAGTTCGGCGACCAGGGGGCGGACGACCAGCAGGCCGATCTCCGACCCGCTTTCCTCGTCGTCGGGGCCCTCGCCGTCCTCGCCGGCATCGATCGCGCGAACGACTTCGCCCAGCGAGATGCGGCGCCGTTCGCGCGCCAGGGTATAGCCGCCGCGGGGACCGCGGACGCCTTTCAGCACCCCGGCATGGACCAGCTGCTGCATCACCTGTTCCAGGTAGCGCTGCGGGATGCCCTGGCGCCGGGTGATTTCCTTGGACTGCACCGGCTCGGGCCGGGCGTGGTAGGCGATGTCGACCACGGCCTCGACGGCGAACATGGTCTTGCGCGGCAGTTTCAGCATGACGCTCTCTTCAGGATTTGACGCCGGTCGACCCGAACCCGCCGGCCCCGCGGGCGGTGTCGGGCAGGGTGTCGACCTCGGTCAGGACCGCCCGGGTCACGGGCGCGATGACAAGCTGGGCGATGCGGTCGCCGCGGTTGACGGCAAAGGGCTCGGCCCCGTGGTTGATCAGGATGATGCCGACCTCGCCGCGATAATCCTCGTCGATCGTGCCCGGGCTGTTGACCAGGGCGATGCCGTGTTTCAGGGCCAGGCCCGAACGCGGCCGGGCCTGGGCCTCGTAACCGGGCGGCAGGGCGATGGCGATGCCGGTCGGGATCAGCCGGCGTTCGCCGGGGCCGAGCGTCACGGTCTCGGTCACGGCGGCGACCACGTCCAGTCCGGCCGCGCCGTCGGTGGCGTAGGCGGGAAGGGCCAGATCGTGGCCATGCGGCAGCCGCCGGACGGCGACGATGGGGGAATTGACGGTCATCACGATCCTTCGACGGCGAGATGTTCGGCGATGCGGCGCGCCAGGCGGCGCGCGACCTCGGCCTTGGTCAGCTTGGGCCAGTCCTCGACCCCGTCCTCGGTCAGCAGCAGCACGGAATTCTCGTCCCCGCCGAAGGTGCCGGTACCGGTGCCGACATCGTTTGCCACCAGCCAGTCGCATCCCTTGCGCCGCCGCTTGGCATCGGCATTGCGCAGCAGGTTCTCGGTCTCGGCGGCGAACCCGACCACCAGCCGCGGCCGTGCCGTCGGGTGGTGGCTGACGGTGTGCAGGATGTCGGGGTTTTCGGTCAGGGTCAGGGCGGGGATGGTCTGGCCATCCTTCTTCATCTTCTGACGCGCTTCGCCGGCCACGCGCCAGTCGGCGACGGCCGCGGCAAAGATCGCGGCATCCAGCGGCTGGGATGCCTCGCAGGCGGCTTCGCAGGCGGCCAGCATCTCGCGCGCGCTTTCGACATGCAGCGTCTCGATGCCGGGCGGATCGGGGAGGGCGACGGGACCCGACACCAGCAGCACGCGGGCGCCCAGTTCGGCCAGGGCCGAGGCGATGGCGTGCCCCTGCTTGCCCGACGAATGGTTCGAGATGTAGCGCACCGGATCGATCGGTTCGCGCGTAGGCCCCGAGGTGATCAGGATGCGGCGGCCGGCCAGCGGCCCGTCGCCGCGGCCCAGCTCGGCCATCACGGCGGCGGCGATCTCGTCGGGTTCGGCCAGGCGGCCGGGCCCGTATTCGCCGCAGGCCATGTCGCCGTCGTTGGGCCCGACGAACAGGACGCCGTCGCGGCGCAGCGTGGCCAGGTTGCGCTGGGTGGCAGGGTGGTTCCACATGCGCACGTTCATCGCCGGGGCGACCAAGACCTTCTTGTCGGTGGCCAGCAGCACGGTCGATGCCAGGTCGTCGGCCCGCCCGGTCGCCATGCGCGCCAGCAGATCGGCCGTGGCGGGGGCCACGACGACCAGATCGGCACTGCGCGACAGCTGGATATGGCCCATCTGGGCCTCGTCGGTCAGGTCGAACAGATCGCCATAGACCGTGTCGCCGGACAGGGCGCCGACCGACAGCGGGGTGACGAATTCGCGGGCCGCCGGGGTCAGCACGCAACGCACCGCGACGCCCCGTTCCTTCAGCCGGCGAATCAGCTCCAGCGACTTGTAGGCGGCAATGCCGCCGGCGATGACGAGCAGGACACGCCTGGGCTGGTTCGCCACTGAAATCTCCATTTCGAGTGTGAATTCACAATTAATACACTCAAGCTGTTCGGGCAATGGGAAATTACCATGTCGTCCGCCATTGGGCGGGGAGGAGGTATTATAATACCCTATGACCGGCTAATTTACTTACGCAGCAAGTAATCATTGTCTAAATTTGTAACCGCCTGTAAACAAACAACAATTACATAAAATTGGATTTTATTCACTTGAAGCCGCGAAAACCGTTGGCTTACAGTTTCCTTATCGTTGGTCAGTTGTCCTGCAGGACCGGCGATGCTGCAGGCGGGGTCACAACGTCACCGCGGGATAAGAAGGGGTGCCGGCGATGCGAGTTCTGGTTATCGAAGACAAGGCTCCGCTGCTCGAAACGATGCTGAGCGGGCTGAACAAATTGGGTTTCGCGGCCGAAGGGCGCGGCACCCGGGCCGATGCCGAGGAGGCGCTGGCCCATAACCGCTACGATGCCGTGGTGGTCGAACCGACCCTGCCGGATGGCGACGGCGACGATCTGATCCGCAACGTCCGCGTGGCCGACGGCCTGACGCCGATCCTCATCGTCTCGGGCCGCCTGTCTGTCCCCGACAAGGTGCGCGGCCTGGACCTGGGCGCCGACGATTACCTGGTCAAGCCGATCGACGTCGACGAACTGGCCGCCCGCATCCGTGCCGTGACCCGGCGCGCCCAGGCGGTGCGCGGCGAATCGCTGCGTTGCGGCAACCTGGTGTTCGAGCCGCGCCTGCGCGCGTTGCGCGTCGGCGGTCAGCCGCTGGTGCTGTCGCGCCGTGAATGCGAACTGCTGGAATTGCTGCTGCGCCGGGCCGGCGAGCCGATCGGCAAGTTCGAACTGGACCAGGCGATCTACGGCGACAATGCGCGCCACGGTTCCAACAGCCTCGAGGTGCTGGTCCATCGCCTGCGCCGCCGCCTGGCCAATTCGGGGTCGACCGCCCAGCTCCAGACGGTGCGCGGCGTCGGCTACGTCCTGGTCGAAGCCTGAGTTGAAGTCTCCGCGGCGGGTGTCTTCCGACGGCACCCGCCCGCCCTGGGGACAGGGCGCTTTCTATCCCCAGTAGGCATAGACCGTCATGATCAGGACGATCGTCACCAAGACGACGATCGTCCACCCCATCCAGCGTTGGCCCCGATTGGCGTCGGCCAGCGCCTGGGCCAGGCGGCGGGTGCTGTCGTCATCCAGGCGCAGGCCGCCGTTTTCGCCGATCAGCCGGTCGACCTGATCCAGCCGTTCGACCAGCACCGGCAGCCGGCGCAGCATCATGCGGCCCTGGGCCATCCATTCCTTGATCGCTGCGGGGCCGACCAGGTCGCCCATCCAGGATTCGACCACGGGCCGCGACACCACCCAGAAATTGACCTGGGGATCCAGGGTGCGTGCCACGCCCTCGACCGTCACCATCGTTTTCTGCAGCAGCAGCAGATGCGGCTGGGTGCGCATGCCGAACAGCTCGGTCACCTCGAACAGCTGGCCCAGCAGCCGTCCGACCGAGATTTCGGTGACCGGGCGGCCCAGGATCGGTTCGCCGATCGCGCGCGCGGCCTGGGCGAACAGCGGCACCGACTTGTCGCGGGGTACGTAACCCGCGGCGAAATGGACCTCGGCCACCTTGACATAGTCGCCGGTCAGAAAGCCGTGCAGCATCTCGGCCATGAACCGGCGGGTCGCCTGGTCCAGCCGGCCCATGATGCCGAAATCGACCGCGACCAGCCGGCCGGCACGGTCGACGAACAGGTTGCCGTGATGCAGGTCGGCATGGAAGAAACCATGCTGCATCGCCTGCTTCAGGAAGGTGCGGATGACCTTGGCCGACAATTCCCGCAGGTCGTGGCCGGCGGCCGCCAGGCTTGAGACGTCGTCGACGGTCGTGCCGTCGATCCGCTCCATCGTCATCACGCCCTTGCCGGTGCGCTGCCAGTCGACGACCGGCACGCGGAAATCGTCGTCGTCGGCGAAATTCTCGGCCAGCTCCGCCGCCGCCGCCGCCTCGAGCCGCAGGTCGAGTTCCAGCATGACCGATTCGCGCAAGGTCGCGACCACCGACAGCGGGCGCAGCCGGCGCAGGCGCGGGGCCAGGCGCTCGGCCAGGCCGGCCAGCCATTCGAACAGGTCCAGGTCGCGGCGGAACGTCGCCTCGACATCGGGGCGCAGCAGCTTGATGGCGACGGGCCGGCCGTCCGAGGTGACGGCGAAATGCACCTGGGCGATCGAGGCGGCGGCGACCGGCTGGGGTTCGACCGACTGGAACAGGATTTCCAGCGGCTGGCCCAGCTCGGCCTCGATCTGGGCCCGGGCATCGGTGAAGGGAAAGGGCGGCAGCCGGTCGCGCAGGCGACCCAGATCGGCGGCGATGTCGGCCCCGACCACGTCGGGCCGCACCGACAACAGCTGGCCCAGCTTGATGAAGGTCGGGCCCAGCGCCACGCAGGCATTGGCCAGCCGCACCCCGGGGCTCTGCCCGACGCTTTCCGGCCGGCGCGGCAGGGCGGCATAGGTGCGCCACGCCATCAGCGCGGCGGGCGGCAACGGCAGTTCGTCCAGCAGGAACAGGGCGTCGTGGCGGGCAAGCGTCGCCGCAATCTCGTTCAGGCGGCGCAGATGGCGAATGGCCGGAAACATCAGATACGCCCTTGAGCCCCCGCCGTCAGATGCGCCAGGCGGCGTGGATCGCGGCGATGCCGCCGGTCAGGTTGCGCCAGGTCACGCGGGCCAGCCCGGCTTCCTCGATCATCGCGGCGAAGCGGCGCTGGTCGGGAAAACGGCGGATGCTTTCGGCCAGGTACTGATAGGCTTCGGCGTCGCCGGCGACCTTGGACCCCAGCCAGGGCAGGGCGGTGAACGACCAGCGGTCGTACAGCCGATCCAGGATCGGCCATTCGACCGTCGAGAATTCCAGGCACATGAACCGCCCGCCCGGCCGCAGCACGCGGCGCGCCTCGGCCAGGGCCGCGGGAATGTCGGTGACGTTGCGGATGCCGAAGGCGATCGTGTAGGCGTCCAGGCTGGACGACACGACCGGCAGCTTCTCGGCATCGCCGACCACCCATTGCAGCCCGTCGAACCGGCCCTGGTCGACGGCACGGTCGCGTCCGACCGACAGCATGCTTTCGTTGATGTCCAGCACGGTGACGCCGATACCCGGCGCGGCGTCCAGCATGCGGAAGGCGATGTCGCCGGTGCCGCCGGCGACATCCAGTACGCGCCAGTCGGGCCGCGGCCGCAAGCTGCCGACGAAGTCGTCCTTCCACAGCCGGTGCACGCCGCCCGACATCAGGTCGTTCATGACGTCGTAGCGCTTGGCGACGCTGTCGAATACGCCGCGCACCAGCCGCGCCTTTTCGTCGCGGGGCACGTCGCGCATGCCGAACGAGGCGGTGCGGTCGTCGGAATGGTCAGCCATGGGCATTACGTTTCTCCGCGTTGCGGAAGGCGGTGATCAGCCGCAGGCGAAGCTGGGGCACGGAAAAGGGTTTGGCGACATAACCGTCGACGCGCGCGGCCAGGGCCGCGTGGACCGCCTCGGCGTCAGTTCGGGCGGTCAGCATGACGAAGGTGGCGGCCGGGCGCAGTCGCCGGGCGGCACGCAGCACTTCCATGCCGGTCGCCTCGGGCATGTTCCAGTCCGACAGGATCAGGTCGAAGATCAGCGGGCTCTGCAGCTGCTCGATCGCCTCGCGGCCGTTCTGGGCGATGATGAACTGGTTCATCCCCAGCTCGCCCAGCGCCTGCAGCTGCAATTTGCGCGAGAACGGCTCGTCCTCGGCCATCAGCACCCGGATCTCGGCGAAATTGATCAGGGTGGTGGCCGGCCGGCTGCGCGGGGACAGCGGAATCATGCCAGGTCGGGCCGGTTCAGGGCGATGGTTGCGCGCGCCTCGCCCAGGGCGGCCTGCAGCGCCGCGGCCATTGCAGGGTCGCCCTTGGCCGCTTCGACCGCGCGGCAGACCCGCGACAGGCCGTGCAGGCCCAGCTGCGATGCCGCGCTTTTCAGGGAATGGCCGGCGCGGGCCAGCCGCACTGGATCACCGCTGGCGACCGCGGCCGCGGCGATCGCCATGCTTTCATGGGCGGCCGTGATCAGTTCGGCCAGGCCGCCGCGGCCGAAACGGGCCATCAGGGCGGCCATCACGCCGGGGTCGAAATCGGCGTCGGCATCCTCCGATTGGGGGCGTGCCGGCGGTGCCGACGTCTCGGGCGTGCCGGCCAGCGCGGTTTCGATCACGTCCAGCAATTCATCCAGATCGACCGGCTTGCCCAGCACCAGGTCCATGCCGGCCGCTTCGCAGGCGGCGATGTCCTCGGGCTCGGTATCGCCGGTCAGGCCGATGATCGGGATGGTTTCGCCGCGCCGGCTCGACCGGATGGAACGGGTCGCGTCCAGCCCGTCGACGGTCGGCATGTAGCGGTCCATCAGCACCAGGTCCACGGCCTGGTCGGCGAAACGGGCCATCGCCTCGCCGCCGTCGATCGCCGGCACCACGGCAAAGCCCGCCGACTCCAGCAGGCGGGTGACCATCTTGCGGCTGGTCGGGTCGTCTTCGGCGACCAGGATCAGGCCGCGGCGAGTCGTTTCGGCGGCAGCGCTCATGCCCGGCACCTTAAAGGACAGCGGCGCATCATGACAACGATGCTGCCGCCGGCCAGTCAACCCGACGATGTCAGGCTTGGGTATCGATACCCGCAGCCTCGGCCCGCGGGCCACCCTTGGACACGCCGACCTCGGCCGCGCGCAGCAGGCGGCCGGCGATGGTGTAGCCGAACGACACCATGTGGACCACGGTGCCGGCGGGCTGCGTCGGATCCTCGACCTCGAACATCGCGTTGTGCAGGTTCGGGTCGAACCGGGCGCCGCGCGGGTCGATGCGCTTGATGCCGTGGCGTTCGAACACGTTCAGCAATTCGCGCTCGGTCATTTCGACGCCGGCCAGCAGGTTCTTCACCGGCTCGGGCAGGTCGGCGTCGGCCGGGACCGAGGTCAGCGCGCGCGACAGGTTGTCGGCGACCGGCAGGATGTCGCGGGCAAAGCGGCCGGCGGCGTTCTTGACGGCCTCTTCCTTGTCGCGCTCCAGCCGGCGACGGGTGTTCTCGACCTCGGCCGCGGCGCGCAGGGCGCGGTCCTTCAGCTCGGCGATCTCGGCTTCGGCCGCGGCCAGGCGTTCGGCCAGGGCCTGGGCGGCCGCGATCGGATCGGGCGTGCCGGCGGCGTCGTTGGCCTGATCGGCGGCGGCAGTCTGTTCGGGATGCGGCGTGGCGGACGGGCCGGCCGCGTCGTGCGGGTTCGTGCTGTCGGTCATGGCCGCATATTTAGCGACTCTGCCGCCCGGAAAAAAGGGGGTCGGACGAGGTTTCTGCCGCGATTTCAGTCGGTTCGGCCGGCGACGCGGATCGTTGCCGGCGGTATGCGCACCCGGCACCGGCGATGGCGGCGAAACCCTCATCGGTGATTTTCAAAACGGACTCTGAGATAACCGCACAGGTCCCGGCGGCGCCGAGGCATGGCGGTCGTCCGGTCGAATCAGGCCGTTGGCATGGATGGCCGGCCTTTAGCGTTTCCCGGCCGTCAGAAAGGTGCGCAACTTGAAAAAAACGAATACCTCCCGGCGCAAGCCTTCGACCAAGGCGGAACAACGCGAGGAGATGATCAGACAGATCGTCGATGCCGCCGAGTTCCTGTTCTCGCGGCACGGCCTCTATGGCGTCACGCTCAAGGACGTCGCCACGCATGTCGGCGTGCATCATACGCTGATCAATTATTACTTCGCGGACAAGAAAACGCTGTTCGACGCCGTCTTCGCGCGCCGCGCGGTCGTGACCAGCGAACGGCGCATGCGCCAGCTCGAGCAATACGAGGAAGCCTCGGGCGGCAAGCCCACCGTCGAAGGCGCGTTGCGGGCGTTCCTCGACACCGATCTCGATCTTTATATCGAGGGCGGCGAGGGTTGGAGGAACTACGGCGCGCTGGCGTCGCAGGTCGCCAACACCGCCGAGTGGGGCGCGCAGATGATGGACCAGCATTTCGATCCGGTGGTGCTGCGCCTGATCGGGCTGCTCAAGAAGGCGCTGCCCGACTGCGCCGACGAGGACATCTTCTGGGGTTATCATTTCGTCACCGGCGCGCTGATGCTGACGCTGGCGCGTACCGGGCGCATCGACAAGCTGTCCGGCGGCATCTGCCGGTCCGACGACTACGCCGCCGTCAAGGAGCGCATGTCGACGTTCATGGCGGCGGGCTTCCTGGCGGTCTGCCGCAAACAGCACCCCCTGCCCACGGGAACCGGCCCGCGCCGGTAATTCTCACGACGATCGATGACAGGTTGCAGGCGAGGGACGTCCTGCAAGGCATTGATTAATTATCGAGTGAGTGAATATAATTGCGGAACAAGCCCGTGGGGAGGGGTGAATGAGGCTGAGCGGCCGAGCAGGCACCAGCAGAAAAAACATGCTGGAGCGCGTGGTCGCGCTGGCGGCGCTTATCCTGGTGATCGTCTTTTCCGTGGCGATCGACGGGTTCGCCACTCTGGGCAATCTGCGGGTCATACTGTCGAACACGGCCTCGCTGGCCATCCTCAGCTGCGGCATGGCGGTCGTCGTCATCTCGCGCGGGCTGGACCTGTCGCTGATCGCCCAGATGATTGCCGGCGCCACCATCTTCGGCATGCTGATCGGCAACGGCGTGGCAGCCCCCGTGGCGCTGCTGGTCGCGGTCTGTGCCATGGTGATCATCGGCTTCGTCAATGCCTGGCTGATCGCCTATGCCGAGATACCGGCGATGCTGGCGACGCTCGCCTTTTCGATGTTCCTGGTCGGCCTGCTGCGCTTCGCCGTCCTGCGCGGCGAGTTCCTGCTGCTGCTGCCCAAGTCGAACCCGACCGTGGCGTTCCTGGCCGGGACCTTGGCGCCCGGACTGTCGATGCCGGTCGTGCTGATGGCGGCGACGCTGGTGGCAACCTGGCTGCTGCTCAACCGATCGTCGGCCGGACGCGTCATCTATGCGATGGGCGACAACTTCCAGTCGGCGCGGCTGACCGGGCTGCCCGTGCGCAGGACGATCATCGTCGTCTATGTGTTTGCCGGCCTTACCGCCCTCGTCGCCGGGCTGATCATGGCGGCCGCCAGCGGCGCCGTCGACTTCCGCACCGTGACCAACGGGACGCTGCTGTTCGACGTCATCCTCGTCGTCGTCCTGGGCGGCATTCCGCTGCGCGGGGGGCGCGGCAGGTTGCGCAACGTCATCGTCGGCGTCGCGCTGATCGCGATCCTGCGCAACGGCATGACGCTGATGGATTTCACGGCGCAGGCCCAGGACATGCTCAAGGGGCTGGTCCTGCTGACGGCGATCATCACCGACAATTACCTCAATCCCAGAGACGCTGAAACCGACGTGGTCGGCGATCTCTGACGATGCCGTAGAAACCTGGGAGGAAAGCATGGTCTACAGCTTGGGAAACATGGTGCGGACGGTCGCTGCGGTGGCGGTGGGCGCCTGCATCCTGGTCGGCACCGCGACCGGCGCGCGGGCCGATGCCAACATCGCGGGCAAGAAGGTGATCTTCGTGCCGATCGCGATGGGCATCTCGCTGACCGAGGGCTGGGCGCGCCGCATGAAGGAGCATGCGGCCCTGCACGGCTATTCGATCGACATCCGCGATGCCGCCTTCAATACCGGCGCCATGACGGAACTTGTGGCCAAGGCCATCAGCGACAAGCCGGACGTGCTTGTCGTCCACAACCCGACCGTCCAGCTGCTGGCGCGCCAGATCAAGCAGGCCGAGGCCGCCGGCATCAAGGTCCTGCAGATCAACCTGCAATCCACCCAGCCCTCGACCGCCTTCGTCGGCGCCAACTGGACGCGCATCGGCACCGAGATCGCCGAGGACATCGTCAAGGAGTGCGGCGCCGGCAGCGGCAAGTCGGGCAAGGTCGCCATCATCCCCGGCCAGCTCACCGCGGCCGACAGCGTGATGATGAACGACGCCGCCTTCAAGGTGTTCAAGCAGCACAAGGAGATCCAGGTCGTATCCAACCAGGCTTCCGACTGGGAGCCGGAGAAGGCCCGGCAGATCACCGCCACCGTGCTGCAGCAGCATCCGGACCTGTGCGCCGTGTTCGGCCACTGGGACGTCCACACGATGGGCGCGGGCAATGCGGTCAAGGATGCCGGCAAGGCCGACGCCGTGCTGGTCTATGCGACCGGCGGCGGCGACAGCGTCGCCTGCAAGGCGATCGAGGACGGCATCCTGGATCGCGAATGGAGCTATGACGCTGACGGCCAGGGCCGCGATGCGGGTACGATGATCGATCTGATCCTGCAGGGCGCCGCCGCCCGGGACGGCTCGATGCTCATCAACGAATCCCCGCTGAAGGTCATCAAGGCGGGCAAGGGCTACGATCCCTCAATGTGCTGGAAGATGTAAGGGCGCCGTCGTCCGGACACGACCGCGGTTCCCGGTGGGGCGCTTGCCCAGCGCCCCGCCCCCTTCCTTGCCCGAAACACGGACCGACGCCATGGCCATCGACATCGATTTCGCCAGCCTGCCCAAGCAGCCTGTGCCGCGCGTCGTCCTTTCGCCGCGCCGCATCCTCGCGGACATCCTGTCGAAGGGCTGGGTCGAAAGCCTGATCCCGTTCGTGGCGCTGGTTTGCGTCGTGGCCGGCATACTGGCCACGACGGACGGCTATTTCGCCGCGTCGAATATCCGCAACCTGACCCAGTATGCCCCCGACGGGGGCCTGGTCGTCCTGGCGATGCTGATCGTGGTGGCGGTCGGCGGGATCGACCTTTCGGTCGGCTCGAACTTCGCCATGTCGGCTTTCGTCGCCCTGTACGGCTTTCATATCCTCGATCTGCCGCTGCCGCTGGTGTTCGTCGCCACCCTTGCCACCGGCGCGGCGATCGGCATCGCCAACGGCGTGATCGCGGGCCTGCTCGGCTGCGGCGCGCTGCTCACCACGCTGGGCACGGCGATCACCGTCCGCGGCCTCTACACCCTCGCCTCGCAGGCGCAGCTGGTCCAGATATCGACCTCGGCGCGCGCCGACGACCTGTGGGACTGGATCGGCTTCGAGAAAGTGCTGACGCTGCCGGTCGGCTTCCTGGTGCTGGTCATCCTGGCGGCGCTGGTCTTCGTCATGTTCCGCCAGACGCGCTTCGGCTGGCACATCCTGGCCGTCGGCGGCAATCGCAAGGCGGCGCGCCATGGCGGCATCCGCGTCAGGTCGACGATCTTCCTGGCCTATGTGCTGGCCGGCACGATCGTCGGCCTTGCCGGTTTCCTGTTCGCCGCACGGCAGAACAGCGTGGGGTCCGATACCGGCATCGGCATGGAATTCTTCGTGCTGACGGCGCTGGTGGTCGGCCTGGGTGGTTTCGTGCCGGGCCGCGGGGCGGTCGTGTCCGCACTGATCGGCTTTGCGACCATCTACATGCTCAACAACGCCATGATCAACGCCGGTTTCCGCGGCGACTTCGTCCAGCTCAGCATGGGCGCGATCATCATCGTCATCCTCGCCATCGACGTGAAGTTCCGCAAGAACCGGCACAGGCTGCTGGCGTCGACCTATCTCGACCCCGTCGCCTTCGATGCCGGCGCGGTGCAGGGCATGGATGGCCTGATGCCCGGCGAGACCGCGCCCAAGCTGAAGGCTGCCGAGATCCTGGCGGCGGGGCAGGTGGACGGGCCGGAAGACGTTCTGCTCGACGCGGCCGGCAACATCTATTGCGGCACGCGCGACGGTTATCTGTACAGGATCGCCGCACCGGACCACGCCGAGGCGCAGGTGGTGGCCAAGATCGGCGGCCGCCCGCTGGGCCTGGCCCTCGACCGCGAGGGGCGCATCGTCGCCTGCGTCGCCGGCATGGGGCTGGTGCGCGTGACCATGGACGGCAAGGTCGAACTCCTGACCGACCAGACCGAACGCAGCCTGTTCAGCGTCCAGGACGACACGACCATCCGCATGGCCGACGACCTCGACATCGCGCCCGACGGCAAGATCTACTTCACCGACGCGACCAAGCGCTACGACATGGAGAGCTGGGGCCTCGACCTGCTGGAGGGCAGGCCGAACGGCCGCCTGTTGTCCTATGATCCCGCGACGCGCCGGACCCGCACCGTCTGCGACAACCTGGTCTTTCCGAACGGCGTCTGCCTGACCCATGACGGCCGGCATCTGCTGGTGGCAAGCACCTGGGGCTGTTCGATCCTGATCTTCGATCTGGCGCGGCTGTCGGCCGGGCCGCGTGTCTTCGCGAGCGGCTTGCCCGGTTATCCCGACAACATCAACCGGGCGTCCGACGGCGGCTACTGGGTGGCACTGGCGGGGATGCGCAACCCGGTGTTCGACCAGGCCATGCGCCATCCCGGCCTGCGCCGCCGCATGGCCAGGCACGTGCCGCCCAACAACTGGCTGTTCGGCAATCTCAACATCGGCGGCGTGCTCAAGCTCGACGGCGGCGGCAGGATCGTCGATGCCCTGTGGGATGCCGCGGACGGACCGCTCTACATGATCACCTCGATGCGCGAGCACGAGGGGGCGCTTTATCTCGGCGGCGTCACCAACGACAAGATCGGCCGCCTCAGGCTCGACGGCGCGGACCCCAGGTGGCAAGGCCCGGAAAGCTACTGGGGCCCGGCGCGATGATGCCGTTCTTGCCGCGCCGACGGCAGCCGCCGGCGATGACGCTCGAAGGCCGGCTCGGCCCCAACGGCCGGCTCGACGAGGCGGCGGCCATCCGTGTCGATGCCCCGGACGCGCTGTGCGCGGCGGCGGACGGCCGGCTGCTGTTCAGTTCCGGGGCGCGCGTGCTGGCCCTGGCGGCGTGGGGCGGCAGGCCCGAGACCTGGGTGACCTGCGATGCGCCGGTCACGGCCCTCGCCCAGGGCCCGGGCGGCCTGGTCGCGGCAGGCCTGGCCGGCGGGCGGGTGGCCGTCTTCGATGCCGCGGGACAGGCGGTCGACGGCTGGTCGCTGCCGCCGGGGCGCGTCGTGTCCGTGGTCGACTGCCTGTTCCAGTCGGACGACGACCTGCTGCTGGTCGATTGCGGTTATGGCGTCGACGACGATGTGCTTGCGCAGGCCGCGTGGGACGGCGTGGCGCGCGGCCGGCTGGTCGCGCTGCGCCGTTCGGGCGAGATGCGCGAGGTCGCCTCCGGCCTGCACTGCCCGATGGGCGTCAGCCTCGACGCGCAGGGGGCAGTGCTGGTGTCCCTGCTCGAACAGGCAAGCATCGTCGACGTCGCCGGCAAGGTTCGCCAGGCGGGTTATCCCGGCTATCTCGGCCGGTTGCGGCGAACCGCTACCGGTTATGCGCTGGCCTGCCTGTCGCGACGCGACCCGCTGATCGAATTTCTCAAGACCGAGCGTGCCTTCGTCGCCGAAATGAAGGCGACGATCGCCCCGCGCCATTGGATCGCGCCGCGCGCCCATCCGGAATTCAGCCACGACTTTCCCATCGAGCTTGGCGCGACCCGCCTGTACGGCCAGGTGAAGCCCTGGGCGCCGTCCTTTTCCTACGGCCTGCTGATCGAGATGGACGTAAACCTGATGCCCATCGGGTCGGCGCAGTCGCGGGCCAACGGCCATCGCCATGCAATCTGCGACGTTGCGGTCTGGAATGGCGACCTGATCGTTGCCAGCAAGGCCAGCGGAGAAATCCTGAACCTCGGGACCACGGCATGACCGACGAAACGGCAACGCCCATCATCAGCCTGGAAAACGCCACCAAGACCTATGGCGGCATCGCTGCCCTGGCGGATGCCAGTTTCGACCTCCGCCGTGGCGAGATACATGCCCTGGTGGGCGAGAACGGGGCGGGCAAGTCGACGCTGTGCAAGCTGATCGCCGGCGTCGTCGCACCGACCCAGGGCGGCTTGCGCGTCGACGGCGAGCCCGTCGTGTTTTCCGCGCCCAAGGATGCCAGCGCGCGCGGCATCTCGATGGTCTATCAGGAGACCAGCCTCGTCCCCCAGCTTACCGTCGCCCAGAACATCGTGCTGGGCCGCGAGCGTGCCTTCAATTCGGTGCGCAAGGTGCGCAGCGCGGCCCGGCAGGTGCTGCAGCGGCTGAACTTCAAGGTCGATCCCTCGCAGCTTGCCGGCTCGCTGTCGGCGGCCAAGCGGCAGATGGTGGAAATCGCCCGCGCCGTGCTGAACGAGGCCCGCGTCATCATCCTCGACGAGCCCACCGCGGCATTGACGCCCGAGGAAACCGACCACCTCTTCGACCTGATGCGGTCGCTGCGGCGCAGCGGCGTGGCGATGATCTTCATCTCGCACGCGCTGGAAGAGGCGCTGAACCATGCCGACCGCATTTCCGTGCTGCGCAACGGTCGCATGATGGTGACCGGCCCGGCCGCCGACTTCGACCGCGCCCGGCTGATCCGGCACATGATCGGCGAGGAGCTGGACGAAGGGCACGACACCACGGTCAAGGCCCGGTCGCCGCATTCGGCCCTGCCCGTGCTGCGGGTGGAAAACGTCCGCATGGGCAGCATGGTCAACAACATGTCGTTCTCGATCTTCCCGGGCGAGATCACGGGCATCGCGGGGTTGATCGGTTCGGGCCGCAGCGAGGTGGCCAAGGTCATCGTCGGGCACACCAAGCGCAATTTCGACGGCGGCCGCATCTGGCTCGACGGGCGGGAGGTGCGCTACGCCATCCCGGCCGACGCCGTGGCTGATGGCATCGCCTATATCAGCGAGGACCGCAAGCTCGACGGTTTCTTCGAAACCTTGAGCGTCAGCGAGAATATCGGGCTTGGCTGGCTGGCCAAGTTCGGGCGCCGCACATTGCTGGCGCCGCTGGGACGGATGCGCCAGATAGCCGGGGATTGGGAACAACGCCTGGCGATCCGCCGGATCGGGGCGGGGCAGCCCGTGCTGCATCTTTCCGGCGGCAACCAGCAGAAGGTGGTCATCGCCAAGTCGCTGGTGCAGCAGCCGCGCCTGGTCATCTTCGACGAGCCGACGCGCGGCGTCGATGTCGGTGCCATCGCCGAAATCCGCCAGATCATCCGCAGCATCGCCGACAGCGGCGCGGGCGTCATGCTGATCTCGTCCTACCTGCCCGAAATCCTCGACCTGTCGGATCGCATACTGGTGGCAAAAGGCGGGACCATCGTCGCCGAATTCTCACGGGCGGAAGCCACGGCGACCAAGATCCTGCACGCGGCCGTTCACTGACCGGCCGGCGACCCCGCTAAGGCATCCTGCGTTCTCTTGAATGCAGATAAGATTCTTCAAGCTTTGATCTAATCCAGCTTCAGCCCGCGCACGCCCCGCAGATCGGCGCCGTCGAAGATCGCGCCGCGGGCGTCGGCGCCGTCGAAGATGCAGTCCTGCAGGTCGCAGCCGGTGAAATCGACGTCGCGCAGGCGCGAGCGGGTGAAATCGACGCGGGGCATGCGGGCCTTGCGCAGCACCGCGCCCGACAGGTCGACGCCGGCCATCCGCGCATCCTCGAAATGGGCGGGCCAGGCGGCGTTCAGCGTGCCGGTGATCGGCACCGGGGTGGCGCGGATGCCGACCATGCTGGCCCCGGTCAGGTTGGCGCGGTTCAGGTTGGCGCCCTTCAGGTCGGCCTGGTTCAGCGCCACCTCGCGCAGGTCGCAGCCGCTCAGATTGGCCATCATCAGGTTGATCGCCATCATGTCGGCCCCGGCCAGCAGGCTGTGGCTGAGATCGGCGGCCGACAGCAGCAGCGACGACAGGTTCTGCTTCTGCATGTCATAGCGCGACAGTTCGGCCCGCTTGCCCTTCTGCCCGCCCGAGAAGATCCATTCGGTATGATTCTGCACCACCTCGGCGATGGTCGCGCCCAGCTGGTCCAGGCTGCGCGGCAGCAGGGCGCGCGACAGATCGACGCGCGACAGGTCGACGGCCTCGAGCATCGCGCCGCACAGATCGGCGTTTTCCAGGTTGGCCGAGGTCAGGATGGTGCCCGACAGGATGGCGCCATGCAGAATGGTGCCGACCAGCACGGCTTCGGTCAGGTCGGCGCCGCGCAGGTTCGACCCCGACAGGTCGGCATAGGACAGGTCGGTGCGGACCATCTTGACGTTGGTCAGGTTGCAGTCGGTCAGGTCGGTCTGCACCGCAAAGGCGCCGTTCATCTTGGCGCCTGTCAGGTTGGCGCGCTTCAGCCGCGCCTGGGCCATGTTGGCCGCGGTCGTCTCGAAACGGACCGAGACCAGGTTGCCCTTGGTGTCGCGCCGCATCAGCGTGCCGTCGCGCAGGTCGGCCTCGGCCAGGATCGCATCCGACATGTCGGCACCGCGGAAACAGGCCCCGCGCAGGTCGGCGCGCGTCAGGTCGCAACCCTGCATGCGCGCCTCGCGCAGGTCGGTCGCGAACAGCGTCGCGGCATAAAGCTTGGTGCGGCGCAGATCGGCATTGCGCAGGTCGGCGCCGGAAAAATCGGCGTTCGACAGGTCGTGGTCGCGCAGCGACAGATGGGTCAGGTCGTGCAAGGCCAGCTGGGCCCGGCGGCCGCCCATCTTGCCGCGCACGAAATCCTCGTGGCTCTTCAGGATCGGGTTCAGGTCCTGCTGGCTCAGTTTCTTCAGCTCGAACTTGGGCTCTTCGCGTTCCTGCTTGCCCGATTCCTCGGCCACGGGGTCAGCCCGTCAGCCGGCCGACCACCTGGGCGGTGAAGTCGACCATGGGGATGACGCGGGCATAGTTCAGGCGGGTCGGGCCGATCACCCCGATCGCGCCGACGATGCGTTGCTGGCTGTTGCGGAACGGGGCCACGACCAGCGAACAGCCGGTCAGTCCGAACAGCTTGTTTTCGGAACCGATGAAGATGCGTACCCCCTCGGCGCCTTCGGCCAGTTCGGCCAGGCGCAGCATGTCCTCGCGCCGTTCCAGCTCCTGGAACAACAGGCGGATGCGCTCCAGATCCTCGACCGCCTCGATGTCGTTAAGCAGTTTGGACTGGCCGCGCACGATCAGCGACGAATGGTCGACATCGCCCGACCACACGGCCAGGCCTTCCTCGACCACCTTGGCCGACAATTCGTTCAATTCGGCCCGGCGCTGGGCCAGGTCGGCGGCCAGGATGCCGCGGGCATCGCCGATCGAATGGCCGCGCAATTTGGCGGTCAGGAAGTTGGCCGCCTCCGACAGGGCCGAGGGCGAAACGCCCAGCGGCAGTTCGATCAGGCGGTTTTCCACCGCGCCCGTCTCGGTGACCAGCACGACCAGGCCGCGGCCGGGGCCCAGCTGGATGAATTCGATCTGGCGCAGCGGCGCCTCGGTCTTGGGGGCATAGACCAGGCCGGCGCAGCCCGACAGGCCCGACAGCATCTGGGTCGCCTCGCCCAGCATGTCGTCGAACGGGCGGCCGCGCGCCGCGCAGCGCGCCTCGATCTCGTCGCGCTCGTGCTGGGCCAGGTTGCCGACTTCCATCAGCCCGTCGACGAACAGGCGCAGGCCGATCTCGGTCGGCAGGCGGCCGGCCGAGGTATGGGGGGCAAAGATCAGCCCGGCTTCCTCCAGATCCGCCATGACGTTGCGGATCGAGGCCGGCGACAGCTTGTGGTCGAGACGTTTGGACAGGAAGCGCGAGCCGACCGGTGTCCCGGTCTCGCAATAGGATTCGACGATGAGCCGGAAGATCTCCCGGCTGCGCTCGCTCAGCTCTTGGATCATCGCCTCAACTATCTAGCGACGATGCGGTAATCGTCAATGCAGGGACCGCCGGGTCCGTGGCCTGCCCAAAGCGTGGGCAGGCCGCGGATCGGGGTATTGTCAGGTCAGATTGGCAAAGAAATCGTTGCCTTTGTCGTCGACGACGATGAAGGCGGGGAAATCCTCGACCTCGATCTTCCAGATCGCTTCCATCCCCAGCTCGGGATATTCCAGGACCTCGACCTTCTTGATGCAGTTCTTGGCCAGGATCGCGGCCGGCCCGCCGATCGAGCCGAGATAGAACCCGCCATAGGTCTTGCAGGCGTCGGTCACGGCCTTGGACCGGTTGCCCTTGGCCAGCATCAGCAGGCTGCCGCCGTGCTTCTGGAACATCTCGACGAAGGAATCCATGCGGCCGGCGGTGGTCGGGCCGAACGAACCCGACGCGTAACCCTCGGGCGTCTTGGCCGGGCCGGCATAATAGATCGGGTGGTTCTTGACGTAGTCGGGCAGGCCCTCGCCGCGGTCCAGCCGCTCGGCCAGCTTCTGATGGGCCAGGTCGCGGGCCACGATCAGCGTGCCGGTCAGCTTCAGCCGGGTCTTGATCGGGTATTGCGACAGCAGGGCGCGGATCTCAGCCATCGGCCGGGTCAGGTCGACCGACACCACGTCGTCGGCCAGATGGGCGTCGGTCACTTCGGGCAGGTACTTGGCCGGGTCGGTCTCCAGCTGTTCCAGGAAGACGCCGTCGGCGGTGATCTTGCCCAGGATCTGGCGGTCGGCCGAGCAGGAGACGCCGATGCCGATCGGCAACGAGGCGCCGTGGCGCGGCAGGCGGATGACGCGGACGTCATGGCAGAAATACTTGCCGCCGAACTGGGCGCCGATGCCCGACGACTGGCTCAGGGCCAGGACCTGGGCCTCGAACTCGACGTCGCGGAAGGCATGGCCGCCGGCCGACCCCTCGGTCGGCAGGTTGTCGTAATAACGGGCCGAGGCCAGCTTGACCGTCTTCAGGTTCTGTTCGGCCGACAGGCCGCCGATGACGATCGCCAGGTGATAGGGCGGGCAGGCCGCGGTGCCCAGCGTCTTGATCTTCTCGTCCAGGAATTTCAGCAGCGCCTCGCCGCGCAGCAGCGCCGGCGTGCCCTGGAACAGGAAGGTCTTGTTGGCCGACCCGCCGCCCTTGGCCATGAACAGGAACTTGTAGGCATCGCCGCCGGTGGCGAACAGGTCGATCTGGGCGGGCAGGTTGGTGCCGGTGTTCTTTTCCTGGAACATCGACAGCGGCGCCATCTGCGAATACCGCAGGTTGGTCTCGGTATAGGTGCGGTAGACGCCGTGGCTCAGCGCCTTTTCATCCTCGCCGTCGGTCCAGACATACTGGCCCTTCTTGCCGACGACGATGGCGGTGCCGGTGTCCTGGCAGGACGGCAGGATCATGCCGGCCGAGACATTGGCGTTCTTGAGCATTTCGCGGGCGACGAAATGGTCGTTCGGGCTGGCGGTCTCGTCGGCGAGAATCTTGGCGAGCTGGGCGAGATGCCCGGGGCGGAACAGGTGCGCGATGTCGCGCATGGCGTTGAAGGCCAGGGTCGACAGCGCCTCGGGCGCCACCTTGAGGATCTTGCGCCCGCCCGCCTCGATCGTCTCGACGCCGTCGCCGGTCAGCTTGCGATAGGGCGTGGGGTCGGACCCCTGCGGAAACAGGTCCTGATAGCTGAAATCGGGCATGCGCAATCCCTCGCGTGAGAACGGCTAGGTGAAGCTTATGGGGTCGCGTCTTACTGCTTCTTGCGGAAGGCGTCGAGGGTCACGACCTTGGCGCCGCCATCGGGGGCGCCGTCGGGGCTGGCGGCAGGGCTCGGGTCGGTCTCGGCCGGGTCGGCCGGCTGGTCCTGCAGCTTGACGGCCGCGGCGGCCGGGCCGTTGCGCCGGGCGCTGTTGGCGGCCATCGCGGTGCCGTGGAACTGCAGCCCGAAATTCACCGACGGGTCGGCGAAGGCGGTGATGGCGGCGAACGGCACCACCAGGTGTTCGGGCACCTTGTTGAAGTTCAGCGTCACGCCCATCTTCTCGTCGTCGCAATGCAGCCCGCCGTACTGATGCTGCAGCACGATGGTCATTTCCTCGGGGTAGCGGGCATGCAGATAGTCGGGGATCTCGACCCCGGCGAAATCGGTGCGGAACGAGATGTAGAAATGATGGTTGCCGGGCAGACCCTCGGCGATCACCCGCTCGACCGCGCGGCGCACGACCAGACGCAGCGCGTCCTCGACCATGCCGTTGTAATCCATGAAGTCGCGGGCCATGAGAGCCGATCCCCTAATCGTCTTATCGAACCAGAACGCTTACCAGTCGCCGGCCACGGCGGCCTAGGACCATTGTGGCCGAAAGCCCGGCGCCACGGCAAGGCCGCCCGCTCAACGCAAATTGGCGGGGTTGGCGCCGTGATCCGGACGGGAAATCAGTGGGGGGCTTCTGTTGCCCGGTGCCCCCCGAACCGCGCTTTTTAAAACTGCTTACGCAGCCTTAAGAGCGAGCGCCTCAGTGTTATCATTGGCACTTGTGATATGGCCCGATAACGGCGGAACCATGCCGAGCGAAAGTCGTATCTTTACCACGCACGTCGAGCCTGATTCGCCCCCAGCAACAACCCACGCCCGCGTTTGATAGACGCATCGTCATGGGCTCTTGGTGGAGGCGCCGGGTACCGCCCCCGGGTCCGTAACGTTTATTCCATACGGTGTTTATCGCCATAGCCGGTTGCCCGGCAGGAAGAGATATAGGGTGCCGGGGCGGCTTGCGCAAGTCCGTCACAGTGTCGGGGCGTCCATGCCCCAGGGACAGGTCTGGCCGATGCATTTGATTTACGATTGTATTTTTTATGTAATATTCGTGCCTCTATCCTTGAGTGCGCAGGCCGGGGAAACCCTGTCGACGCCGGCTGCGGTCACCCGGTCGCCTGCCTTCGTTACCTGGAAGAGCGGCTGGTCAAGGAAATGGGCGACGTCGCCCGCCGGTGGGATGCCGAACGCGGCGCTTAATGTTCCGGGCCCGCGAACGCTGGTGGTTCAGGGTCTGCGAGACCAATGTTGCGGTCGATGCGTCATTTTTCCCCGATTCAGCCGCCACTGGCCGCATGACTTTCACGGTGTGCTCGGCCGAGGTGGTGGGAGAATACATTGTGCGCTAATCTTTACTTTCGATCTGGTTATCTGCGGGGGGCAGAATATCATGCGTATTTAAAGGCATCTTTTAGGTTGTCTGCGAAATATCTCGAAGATATTTCTCCTATGTATTGAGTTAGATTGGAGAATTCTTCATTTTTTGATCGAGATATGAACATATCCCAAGAGCAAGCTGAAAAATTACGGTTCATGTTTTCTTCAAAAATCTCGATACTTTCTTTCTTCTTTCCGACAAGCATTCTGTTCCAGCTAATTGGTATGAATATTATTTCAATATCTTTGTTAGCCGGAAATAAAGCCGGTTGGTATTTTTGACCTTTTACTCTACTGATGGCGATGCTATCCGGCAATATCAATTCATAATTATCGACATGCAGAAGGCTCCATTTTAATGTCCTCATGAATTCAACGCGCCCCTGCGGTGACAAATTTTTGGAAAGTGTTTGTTTTTGTGCTTCTCTAACCATGTCTGGCGCACGGGAAAGCAAATCGTCCATCAAAATCTTGATAGGACCTTCTTGTATATCAAAATCACCGCTTAGAGCCTTTTTTGACGCTTCATAGCATTTTTTCTCGAAATCCGGATATTTCATCCCATTCATTCTTAATTTATCTTTGTCTTTTTCGTATTGTTCTTTAAAAAGATTTCGTAGCGCTCGTCCTGGGTATGGCTGATCAAGACGTGCCAGTCTTCTCAAGATATCTCGGTCAGAAAATGCCCCATGCATTTCCTTAAACATGAATTCTGCAGCATTAGTTAGAGATTGCCTGTAGTGATTAACTCTAATGCAGAGATGGGATACTAATTCCGCAGCTTCAAAAGAATCTATTTTACTTTTATTATCGAGAGATCTATATTTTATTACCAAATCAGATATTTTATGTTCATATCTAGTTATTTTATCATCAAGAGTTTCTTCTCCTTTCTCCGATAATTCAGAGTAGAAGAATCTTTCTGCGCCAATATCTTTTGTTGGCCCGCTATAAATTTTCTCTTTTTTATATACTGTACAACGTTCTAACTTTCCGCTAGGCACCGAAAATCCACGTAATATAAATTGTGGAATGAAATGTTGTTTTGAGCCAGCCATAATAATTTTCTCCCTAGCTAGGATTTCCGACTTAGCTTTGGTTGAATAATTTCATACTGCCGATCCATTTAGTCTACATTTTTGCGAGTATCTCAGCAAGGTGCGACGATACCGCCATCATCTACCACCAAGTACGCTAGCTGGCAGGTAGTGGCAGCAGGCCCCCCTCAAGTCTATGTCAGCGTTGCTGGGTTGCTATTACAGGTTGCTATTGGTTGTCAATTTTTCCTACCGGACGGAGCACTATGTGCTGTGTTGGCGTCTAAAAGCTCCAGCGGCGAGCGTGTCAGGCCCAGGCTGGGCCGGGCCGCCATCCCCCGCCACCACGCCCGCAGGCGCGGGCAGGGGGGCAGCAGGTCCCCGGCATCGTCCGTCAGCATGAAATAGGCGAAGACCGGTGCCAGATGCAGGTCGGCCAGCGACAGATCCGACCCGACCATCCAGGGCCCGTCGCCGCACAGCGCTTCCAGCGCCGCCAGGAAGGTCCGTGCCTGGGCGCGGGCGGCGGCAATGGCCATCTCGTCCGGCACCTGGCCTTGCGCCACCGCGCGATTGCGTCCGACGAACAGGCCCCAGACCAGCGGGCGATAGCCATAGGCGTCGATCATCGCCACGATCTGGCCGACCCGTGCCCGGCCGCGGGCGTCGGCGGGCTGCAGGGCGGGGCCGGCAAAGGCCTCGTCGACATAGCGGGTGATGACGGCGGTTTCGTACAGTGTGAAGCCGTCATGGTCGAAAGCGGGGATGCGGCCGAACGGGTGGCGGGCCAGATGATCGGCCGGCGGGCCGCCCGCCCCGAACACGTCGACCTCGACCAGGTCGTGGGCCACGCCCTTTTCGATCAGGACCAGCCGGGCGATGCGGACATAGACGCTGTAGGCCGCGCCGTACAGCGTTGCGGTCACGCCGCCACCGTGATCGCGCCGTCGACGATGGCGACCGGCAGGGCGGTCAGGGCCTGGCCGCGGCAGGGGCCGATCAGGCAGCGCCCGTCCTCGACCGCGAACCGCGCGCCGTGGGTCGAACAGATGATGTCGAGCCCGGCCGAATCGAGGAAGCGGTCGGGCATGAATTCCAGCGTGGTATGGGCATGCGGGCAGTCGTTGACATACCCCCAGGCCCGGTCGCCGCGCCGGACCACGAACATCTCGAAGGCCAGCCGCCCCTCGCCGAAGGTGAAGCCGCGGGCGCCCGGGTCGGCCACCTCGTCCAGCCGGCACAGCACCGTGCCCGGCGCGGGCGGCGGATGGCGGGGCGGCGGACGGCGTTCCGGCCCCATCGGTCAGACGCCGCCCAGCTTGCAGATGTATTTCCAGGCGGCGTCGTCGATCGGCATCACCGACAGGCGCGACTGGCGGATCAGGGGCAGATGGTTCAGCTTGGGGTCGTCCTTGATCTGGGCCAGCGTCACCGGCGTCTTCAAGGCCTTGACCGCGCGGAAATCGACCATGCCGAACCGGCCGCTCTCGTCCGTCGGGTCGGGGTAATAAAGCTTGGCGACCTCGACGATGCCCACGATCTGCTTTTCCGACACCGAGTGATAGAAGAAGGCCTGCTCGCCCAGCTTCATCGCCTTCATGTTGTTGGCGGCCTGATAGTTGCGCACGCCGTTCCAGGATTCGGTGCCCTTCTTGACCTGCATCTCCCAGGACCAGGCGTCGGGTTCGCTCTTGACCAGCCAGTGGGCCATTTCCCTCACTCTCCCTCGTTTTTCAGCGGCCGGGCCAGCAGGCCGGCGATGGTGTCGTCGATGCCGGCGCCCTGGTGCAGGATCTGGTCGACCGCCTGGATGACCGGCAGGTCCAGATCGCGGCGGCGCGCCTCGGCCGCGACGGCGCGGGCGGTCGCCACCCCCTCGCTGACCGTGCGGCGGCCGCCCAGGATTTCGGCCAATGTCCGCCCTTCGCCCAGCGCGATGCCGAGCGAGGTGTTGCGCGACCGCGGCGACGAACAGGTCAGCATCAGGTCGCCCAGCCCCGACAGGCCCATCAGGGTTTCGGGCCGGGCACCGCGGGCGCGGCCATACCGCGCCATTTCGGCGACGCCGCGGGTGATCAGGGCGGCGCGGGCATTTTCGCCCAGCCCCCGGCCGGTGACGATGCCGGCGGCAATGGCGATGACGTTCTTCAGCGCGCCGCCGATCTCGACGCCGATGACGTCGCCGGCGACATAGGGGCGAAAGGCCGGGCGGGCCAGCGCCGCGGCGAAGCGGCGGGCGATGGCGGGATCGTCGGCAGCCACCGTCACCGCGGTGGGCAGGCCGCGCGCGACTTCGTCGGCAAAGGTCGGGCCCGAGATCACCGCCAGCGGGCTTTCCGGCATGACGTCGGCCACCACCTCGCTCATCAGGGCGAAGGTCGCGATCTCGACGCCCTTGGCGGCGATGGCCAGCGGCCGTCCCGACAAAAGGGGCACGAACGGCGCCAGGACGTCGCGCACCGCCTGGGCGGGGCAGACCAGCAGCACCAGGTCGGCATCGGCGATGGCGGCCCGGTCGTCGGTGGCGACGATCGCGGGATCCAGCGCGATGCCGGGCAGGTACAGGCGGTTTTCATGCAGCGTGTTGATGTCGGCAACGACGTCGGCGTTGCGCGCCCACAGCATGGTGTCGGCGCCGCCGGCACGGGCGACGGCGGCCAGGGCCGTGCCCCAGGCGCCGCCGCCGATGATGGCCAGTCTGGTCATGGATCCGTGCTTAACCCGGCCCGGCATCTCCTGCAACTCCCGGCGCGACAGGGCCCGATCGGGGGACTATAACTCGGACCCGGTAAGACGGCTGTTGGCGTGATGGACGATCAACCGATTCTGATCCTGGGGGCGACCGGCGATTTCGGCGGCGCGGTGCTGGCGGCGGCGCTGGATCGCGGCCTGTGCGTCCGGGCGCTGGCCCGCAACGCGCACGAGGCGCGCGGCCGGCTGGGGGCCCCGGTCGGGCTGGAATGGGTGTCGGGCGATGCCCGCGATCCCGCGGCGGTGCAGCGCGCGGTGCTTGGTGCCCGCGCCATCGTCCATGCGATCGACGTGCCCCCGGCCGATCGCGCCGCCGTGCTGCCGGCCATCGCCGGCAATGTCGCCGCCGCGGCGCGCACCGCCGGCGTGCCCATCCTGTTTCCCGGTTCGGTGCATGTGCTGGGGCCGGGCGACGGCCGACCGGTGCCCGAGGATGCCGCGCCGGCCCCCACCAGCCGCCGCGGCCGGATCGAGGCCGAGGTGGCGGGCCTGCTGGCCGAAGGGTGCGATCTGCTGACGCTGCGCGCCGGCGACCGCTTCGGGCCGGACATGCGCCACTGGCCCGGTGCGGGGCTGTTCGCCAGCCTGCGCGCCGGCCGCGTCGCCGCCCTGCCCGGCAATGCCGGACGGCCGCATCAATGGTGTTTCCTGCCCGACCTGGCGCGGGCGGCGCTGGACCTGATCGATCGGGGGTGGCAGGGGCAGACGGTGGTGCACGGCCCGGCCCTGACCGTCCAGGGCAATGGCGATTTCGCCCGGGCGATCAGCCGCGCGGCCGGCCATGCCGGCCAGCCCCTGCGCCGCCAGCCGTGGTGGATCCTGCGCCTGCGGGCGCTGACCGATCCAGGCGCGCGCGACCTGCTGGACCAGCGTTACCTGTGGGATGACGGTATCCTGCTGGCGCCGGGCAGGCTGGGCGAGCTGCTGCCGGAATTCAAGCCTACGCCGCTCGACCGGGCGATCGCCCTGACCCTGGCCGGTTGACCGTTACGGGTCGATGATCGCCAGGGTGACGTCGCAACCCTGCAGGCTGCGGCGGTAATCGGGGATCTCGTCCGTTTCGATCTCGTGCCGGCCCAGGCCGACCAGTAGGCGGTCGACGGTCACCCCGTCGCCCGACAGCGGCAGGATCGTCCGTTCCAGCACCACCCGGCGGTGCAGGTCGTCGCGGGCGATCATCGCCGAGAACAGCGGCCGGCGCAGATGGCAGGCCAGGCGATAGGATTCGACCACCGGCAGCCGTGCGGACGGGGGCAGGGCATCGGTGGTCCGCCCCTGCAGCGCCAGGCCGGTGACCCAGCCCGCGTGGGTGCCGTGGACGACGAAGACGAAGTTTTCGCCACCATCCAGCACCCGGACCAGCGACAGCCAGCCGGCCCAGGGTTTCAGTTCGATGGGGTCGAGGTCACTGCGCGCGGGCATGAAGCGGCCGCGGCGCTTGCCGTGCCACAGCGCGGCCAGGCGGTACAGTTCGGGCCAGCTGTTGCCGCCGGTGAAGAAGCGGGGCGGCGGCTTGGTGTCGACCGCCGGCTGCGGCGGTACCGACAAGGCGATCTGCATCTGCTGCATGGCGATCGATCTCCGGGGTTCCGCGCATATCGCGGATGCCCTGTGTTGTACCGCGCGCCGGTGTCTCGATTTGTCTGTCGCTTGCAAATTTGCGTATGGGGATCGCGCCCGCCGCGACATGGCGTGACGCCGGCGGCACCGGGCGCCGCGGGGGGCGGCACCCGGGCCGACCCGCGTCAGGCGGCGCGAACCTGGGCCAGGAACCCGCCGACCTCGCCGCGCAGCTTTTCGGCCAGTTGCGACAGCGTGGCCGAGGCGGTCAGGACCTCGCTGGCCGCCTGGCCCGCCTCGCCGGCCGAGCGATTGACCCGCACCACGTCGGCCGAGGCCTGCTGGGTGCCGACCGCGGCTTCCTCGACGTTGCGGGCGATTTCCTGGGTCGCCGCACCCTGTTGTTCGACGGCCGAGGCGATCGAGCCGTTGATCTCGTTGATATTGCCGATGGTCGCCCCGATGTTGCGGATCGCCCCCACCGCGGCCTGGGTGGCGGTCTGGACCTCGGCGATCTGCTCGCTGATTTCCTGGGTCGCCTTCGACGTCTGGTTGGCCAGGCTTTTCACCTCGCTGGCGACGACCGCGAAGCCCTTGCCGGCTTCACCGGCGCGGGCGGCCTCGATCGTCGCGTTCAGCGCCAGCAGGTTGGTCTGGCCGGCGATCTGGCTGATCAGGCTGACCACCTCGCCGATGCGGTCGGCGGCGGTGGCCAGGCCCTGGACGATGCGGTCGGTGTCGCGGGCCTGGGTCACGGCTTCCTGGGCGACGCGGCTGGCGCTCGACACCTGGCCGGAAATCTCGCGGATCGAGGCGGCCAGCTGTTCGGAGGCCGAGGCGACGGTCTGCACGTTGGTCGCCGCCTGCTCGGTCGCGGATGCCGCGGACAGCGACTGCTTGGATGTCTGGTCGGCGATGCCCTGCATCGAGCCTGCGGTCGCATGCATCTCGGTCGAGGCGGTCGCAACGGTCTCGACCACCCCGCCGACGGCCGATTCGAAACTGCGGGCCATCTGGTGCAGCGCTTCGCGGCGCTGGCGTTCACCTTCGAGGCGCGCGTTTTCCTGGGCCTGGGCGCGTTCGGCCTCCAGCCGGCGCTGGGCATCCTCCTCGGCGCGCAGGCGCCGTTCCTCGGCCAGGCGGGCGGCTTCGTCGCGCTTGCGCAGTTCCTCGGCGGCCAGGCGGTCGCGTTCCTCCTCGGCCCGCTGGCGTTCGACCTCCAGCCGGCGATTTTCCTCGGCCTCGGCGGCCAGGCGCTCGGTCTCGATCGCATTCTGCTTGAACACTTCCAGGGCGCGGGCCAGGTCGCCGACCTCGTCGCCGCGTTCCTGGCCGCGCACCTCGATCGCCTTGTCGCCCCCGGCCAGCCGGGCCATCAGCGCGGTGATCGCTGCGATCGGCCGGGCGGTCAGCCGCGTCAGGCCCCACCAGAACAGCATCGACAGCATCACGGTGATGGCGGCATCGCCGAGGATCACCTGCTGGGCGGTGCGCGTCGCGGCATCGGCCTTCTGGCGGCGATCGTTCAGCAGGCGGGTTTCGTAGGCGACGATCTCGGCGCTTTTGGCGCGTACGGCGTCCATCGCCACCTTGCCCTCGCCCGAGGCCACGCTGGCCCGGGCCTGATCGGGGCTGGTCTTCATCAGCGCGATCTGCTTTTCCGCGACGTTGCTGTGCCAGGCCATGGCCAGCCGGTCGAATTCGCCCAGCATGCGCTGCATGTCGGGATTACGCGCGGTCAGCTTGCGCGCGCGGTCCACGGCCTCCTGATAGGCCGCCGCCCCGTCATGATAGGGCCCAAGAAATTCTTCGCGCCCGGCCAGCAGATAACCGCGCAATCCGGCCTGCTGATTGATCATCGCCGACATGCTGTCATTGACGGCGTCAAGGACTTCATAGGTGAACGCCGTGTAATCTGCAGCCTTGTCCATGTCGTCGACCTGTGTCCAGACAATGACGCTGCAGATGATGCTGACAGCTACAAGTATGGCAAATGACGAGAAGATCTTCAGATAGACCTTCATGTTCAGGATGATGTTGGACATGGCAGCCCCTATGTCGTCTATGTTGACGATGACAATTTTTCGATGTCTTTGATCCTATCTTGTGCACGCATATCGATATGTGTGCATTTGTAAAAAATGTATGCGCCGGTAAAGGAAGCGCTAGTTTAGCGAAAATTTTATTGAAAGTAAAAGGCCGTCGTTCCCTGCCCTTGACTCAAGGGCAGGACCGGCCAGATTTCTCGTTTGCTTGGATGCCGCGCGCTTTTGTTGCGTCAATACACGCTTAGGTTGAATGCCACGGAGATCCTGGTGCGTTTACCGTGATAGGGCAGCACGCCATGCGGCAACCACGGCGGAAACAGGATCAGCATGCCCGCCTTGGGCGGAATGGTTTCCGAGGCGCCGACCGACAGCATGCCGGGCAGGGCATAGGCCAGGCTGGGCGCATACATCGCCGGGCCGACGCCGCGCGGGTCCTGCATCTCGAACTCGCCGCCCAGTTGCGGGTCGGTGCCGACCCCGCCGTCATCGACGTAATAACTGCCCGACCAGTAGCAGCCGGGATGGGTGTGCACGACGTTGGCATGGCCCGACCGGTTGACGTTGGCCCAGCAATTGACCTTCCAGTCGATCTGCACCGGCCGGCCCTGGCGGTCGGCGGTGTAGCGGTTGGCCAGCTGCTTGGCGGCGTCCAGCACCGCCTTGATCGCCGGGCCGCCCCAATCGTGGAAATCCCAGCTGGACTGCCAGCCGCCCAGGTTGGAATGGGCGGTGCCCTTGGTTGCGCCCTCGCGCGCCAGGATGGCACGGGCCAGAAGTTCGTTCAGCTTCGGCGCCTCGGCCAGATGGGCGGCGATGACCGGCGTCGCGAAACAGGCGGTGACGCCGACATCGGCGATGGTGGCCTTCATGCCTTCACTCCCGCATAGGGTTTGGGTTCGGCGCCGGGGTCCAGCGGCCAGCGCGCGCGCGCCGCCGGGGGAGCGGGATCGACCAGGCCCGCACGCGCCCGTTCCAGCCCGGCCCAGGCGATCATCGCCGCATTGTCGGTGCATAGCTGCCGCGGCGGCAGAATGCAGGTGATGCCGCGCGACGCCGCCAGCGCCTGGATCCGGCTGCCGATCAGGCGGTTGGCGGCGACCCCGCCGGCCACCACCAGATGGCGGCCCGATGGGTGATTTTCGGCAAACCAGTCCAGCGCATGGCCGACCCGGTCGACCAGCGACGCCGCCGCCGCCTGCTGGAAACTGGCGGCGATGTCGGCGGTGGCCTGGGCATCGCGGTCGGGCCCCAGCCGGTCGACCAGCTGGCGCACCGCGGTCTTCAGCCCCGAGAACGAAAAATCGCAACCCGGCCGGCCGACCATCGGCCGGGGCAGGGGAAAGCGCTTGGGATCGCCGGTCGCCGCCGTCCGTTCCACCGCCGGCCCACCGGGATAGGGCAGGCCCAGCAGCTTGGCGACCTTGTCGAACGCCTCGCCGATCGCATCGTCGATCGTGGTGCCCAGCCGGCGATACCGCCCCAGCCCCTCGACCGCGACCAGCTGGCAATGGCCGCCCGACACCAGCAGCAGCAGGAAGGGGAAATCGACGTCGGCCACCAGCCGCGCGGTCAGGGCGTGGCCTTCCAGGTGGTTGATCGCGATCAGCGGCTTGCCCGCCCCGCGCGCCAGCCCCTGGGCCATGTTCAGGCCGACCAGCAGCCCGCCGATCAGCCCCGGCCCCGCGGTCACCGCGATCGCATCGACCTGGTCCAGTGTCACACCGGCGCGGTCCAGCGCACCGGCCACCAGCCGGTCGAGATGGTCGAGATGGGCGCGGGCGGCGATTTCGGGCAC
>Ga0206117_100219_pt1 | contig 85775 bp, 96 predicted proteins | sample 3A5Ametagenome_FD_177997 | JGI IMG/M metagenome (GOLD analysis project Ga0206117, IMG submission 177997) | Enriched microbial communities from leaf-cutter ant dump, University of Wisconsin, Madison, United States - 3A5A | ecosystem: Environmental > Terrestrial > Nest > Insects nest > Nest dump... | reverse complement strand
AGTGCAACGTTGTACAGCAGCTCTTTGTCCAGACGCTCCTTGATGTTGCGCGAGGTCACGAACTTGCCTTCTTTACCGCAGAACGGCGAGTCGTTGACCTGGAAGGTCATGGAAACGGTCGGCTCGTCGACGGTCAGCGGCTTCATCGCTTCGACCGCGTCCGGGGAGCACAGGGTGTCGGAGATGAACAGCTCGTCGAAACCGCTGATGCAGACGATGTCGCCAGCCTGGGCTTCTTCGACGTCAACGCGGTGCAGACCGTGGTGACCCATCAGCTTCAGGATACGGCCGTTGCGGCGCTTGCCGTCGGTGTCGATGGCGACGACCGGGGTGTTCGGCTTGACGCGACCACGGGCGATACGACCAACGCCGATGACGCCGAGGAAGCTGTTGTAGTCCAGGGCGGAGATCTGCATCTGGAACGGACCGTCACGGTCAACCGCAGGGGCTGGCACGTTGTCGACGATCGACTGGTACAGCGGGGTCATGTCTTCGGCCATGGCGGTGTGGTCGAGACCGGCGATGCCGTTCAGGGCCGAGGCGTAGACGACCTGGAAGTCCAGTTGGTCGTCGGTGGCGCCGAGGTTGTCGAACAGGTCGAAGATCTGGTCCAGAACCCAGTCAGGACGCGCGCCCGGACGGTCGACCTTGTTGATCACGACGATCGGCTTCAGACCGGCTTCGAAGGCCTTCTTGGTCACGAAGCGGGTTTGCGGCATCGGGCCGTCCTGGGCGTCGACCAGCAGCAGCACGGAGTCGACCATCGACATCACGCGCTCTACCTCGCCACCGAAGTCGGCGTGGCCGGGGGTGTCGACGATGTTGATGTGGTAGCCATTCCAGTTGATGGCGGTGTTCTTCGCCAGAATGGTGATGCCGCGCTCTTTTTCCTGGTCGTTGGAGTCCATGACGCGCTCGTCGTTGAGCTCGTTACGTTCCAGGGTGCCGGACTGGCGCAGGAGTTTGTCGACCAGGGTGGTTTTGCCATGGTCAACGTGGGCGATGATGGCGATGTTGCGCAGATTCTCAATCACTGTGTGTATCTCGATCTCAGGTATTCGGTGCCGCCGCCAGGGCAGCGGGTTTCAGTAAACGGAGCAGGAAATCCGGTCGGGAGGACGATGGCGAGAGCGGTCGCCATCGTGCTTCCTAGGCGGGGCGATAAACGCGCACATTGGCGTGTCCCTCACTGAGCAGGTGATGAGCATGCAGACGGCTCATGACACCTTTATCGCAATAGAGCAAATATTGACGGTTGGCATCCAGGTGCTTGAAGCGGCTGTTCAGGGCATAGAACGGCACGGCCTGGACTTCGATGCCGTCGAGCTGCAGAGGTTCGTCTTCCTGGGCATCCGGGTGACGGATGTCGATGACGATCTGGCCCGGCAGCGCCTCGCTCAGTTCTTCGACCTGGACATCCTGGCCCAGTTCGTCGATCACGTGGTCGATGGAGATGTAGCGGGCACGCTCCAGGGCGCGCTCCAGCACTTCCATGTCGAACTGCTTCTCTTCGTGATCGACACGGTGGCGCTTGGCGCAGGTGGTCGGGTTCACCGAGATCACGCCGCAGTATTCCGGCATGTGCTTGGCGAACTCGGCGGTGCCGATGGCGTAGGCCTGGTCGATGATGTCCTGCTTGTGGCTGGCCAGCAGCGGACGCAGGACCAGCTTGTCGGTGGCCGAGTCGATCACCGCGAGGTTCGGCAGGGTCTGGCTGGAGACCTGGGAAATCGCCTCGCCGGTGACCAGGGCGTCGATCTCGAGGCGCTCGGCGACCCGGCTGGCGGCCCGCAGCATCATGCGCTTGAGGGTCACGCCCATGTAGCTGTTGTCGACCTTGCCGAGGATCTCGCCGACCACTTCCTCGAACGGCACGCTGACGAACAGCACGCGCTGGCTGCTGCCGTACTTCTTCCACAGGTAGTGGGCGACTTCCATCACCCCCAGCTCGTGGGCACGGCCGCCGAGGTTGAAGAAGCAGAAGTGGGTCATCAGGCCGCGGCGCATCATCTGGTAGGCCGCCACGGTGGAGTCGAAGCCACCGGACATCAGCACCAGTGTCTGCTCCAGCGCGCCCAGCGGGTAGCCGCCGATGCCCTTGTGCTGGTTGTGGATGACGTAGAGGCGCTTGTCGCGCACTTCGATACGCACTTCCACTTCCGGGTTGCGCAGGTCGATGCCGGCGGCACCGCACTGCTGGCGCAGCTGGCTGCCGACATAGCGATCGACGTCCATCGAGGTGAAGTCGTGATGACCGCCGCGCTTGCAGCGCACGGCGAAGCGCTTGCCGGCCAGCAGGTGGCCGAAGTGCGCCTTGCACTTGGCGACGATGTCGTCGAAGTCGCCCAGCGGGTATTCGTCGACCTGCAGGAAATGCGCGATCCCCGGCATGCAGGTCAGGCGCTCGGTCATCTCGCGCAGTACTTTCTCGTCCTCGAGGCGGGTGACCACTTCGAGGTTGTCCCAGACGCCGTCGACCTTGACCTCAGGGTCCAGCTCGCGCAGCACGGCACGGATGTTACGGCCGAGCTGACGGATGAACCGCTTGCGGACCGGGCGGCTCTTGATGGTGATTTCTGGAAAGACTTTGACGATCAGTTTCATGAAAAACAGCGCGCGAGCGGCCAGCCGAAAAAGGGGGGCGCGGATTATAGCGGAAATTGCTCAAGGTTTGACCAACTTTTGTCCGATCGCTTTATCGTGCACCAATTTGGTTCATGTCGGACTTTTTGCGCATCCAAAGAGTGCAGGAAAAATCCAGATTTCCTACAGAAAGGGCTTAAACGCGAGAAAACGGGGCATAAATCCCATTTCCGGGCACTGGCATGCAATTTGCTCCCTTGTGATGCAGGTTGCCCTGGCCGACTATTCGCGCCCGGCATCACCCAAATTGAAGGGCTGCACAGGCACGCTCTACCCCACCCGGAGGACACTATGTCGAAGTCGGTTCAACTCATCAAAGATCATGACGTCAAGTGGATTGATCTGCGCTTCACCGATACCCGCGGCACTCAGCACCACGTGACCATGCCAGCCCGTGACGCGCTGGATGAGGACTTCTTCGAAGTCGGCAAGATGTTCGACGGTTCCTCCATCGCTGGCTGGAAAGGCATCGAAGCCTCCGACATGATCCTGATGCCGGTCGACGAGACCGCCGTACTGGACCCGTTCACCGAAGAGCCGACCTTGATCCTGGTCTGCGACATCATCGAGCCTTCCAGCATGCAAGGCTACGATCGCGACCCACGTGCAATCGCCAAGCGCGCCGAGGAATACCTGAAGAGCACCGCCATCGGTGACACCGTGTTCGCCGGTCCGGAGCCAGAGTTCTTCATCTTCGACGAAGTGAAGTTCAAGTCCGACATCTCCGGCTCGATGTTCAAGATCTTCTCCGAGCAAGGCTCCTGGATGTCCGACCAGGACGTCGAAGGCGGCAACAAGGGCCACCGTCCAGGCGTGAAAGGCGGCTACTTCCCGGTTCCGCCGTTCGACCACGACCACGAAATCCGTACCGCCATGTGCAACGCACTGGAAGAGATGGGCCAGGTCGTCGAAGTTCACCACCACGAAGTGGCGACTGCCGGCCAGAACGAAATCGGCGTCAAGTTCAACACCCTGGTGAAGAAGGCTGACGAAGTCCAGACCCTGAAGTACGTCGTGCACAACGTTGCCGATGCCTACGGCCGCACCGCGACCTTCATGCCGAAGCCACTGTACGGCGACAACGGCTCGGGCATGCACGTTCACATGTCGATCTGGAAAGACGGCAAGAACACCTTCTCCGGCGAAGGCTATGCCGGCCTGTCCGACACCGCCCTGTACTTCATCGGCGGCATCATCAAGCACGGCAAGGCGCTGAACGGCTTCACCAACCCGTCGACCAACTCCTACAAGCGTCTGGTCCCAGGCTTCGAAGCGCCGGTCATGCTGGCCTACTCGGCTCGCAACCGTTCCGCCTCGATCCGCATTCCTTACGTCGGCAGCCCGAAAGCCCGTCGTATCGAAGCCCGCTTCCCGGATCCGGCTGCCAACCCGTACCTGGCCTTCGCAGCCCTGCTGATGGCCGGTCTGGACGGTATCCAGAACAAGATCCACCCAGGCGACGCAGCGGACAAGAACCTGTACGACCTGCCACCAGAAGAAGCCAAGGAAATCCCGCAGGTTTGCGGCAGCCTGAAAGAGGCCCTGGAAGAACTGGACAAGGGCCGTGCGTTCCTGACCAAGGGCGGCGTGTTCTCCGACGACTTCATCGATGCCTACATCGCGCTGAAATCCGAAGAAGAAATCAAGGTCCGTACCTTCGTGCACCCACTGGAATACGAGCTGTACTACAGCTGCTGATCCAGTGACGGACCACCGGGGCACGCCAAAGCGCGGCCTCGGTGCCCGGCACAACGCACAAGAGAAGCCTCTGACCTCGCGGTCAGAGGCTTTTTTGTTGGCCATTTGTTACGCGCAAGGACAGCAACCCCCGCGTTTGCTGCCTCCTCGTATCTGGTTACACGATACCCCGCCACGCAGCGCTCGGCATCGACAGGTCTTTTCTTATAGTGCGCCCCGGAAACGGGCAGCCCCTGCCCCGTGTTTTGGTCCCTTGGAGAATCCTTCCAATGCTTGCACCTGCATTAAAACGACTGCTCACCGGCGATCTCGACATTCAGATCATGCGCTGGGTACTGGTCCTGATCTTCGCCATTTTCGGCTACAGCAAATGGTTTCCCTATGAAGCCGAGGCCCTGGTGCCGCTCATCGGCAACAGCCCGCTGCTGTCCTGGATGCACCCTGCATTCGGCATCCAGGGGGCAAGCTATGCACTCGGTGTCGCGGAATGGTCGATCGCGCTCGGGCTCATTATCGGCGCATGGCTCCCCAGGGTGTCCGTGGTTGCGGCAGCGGCGTCGTGTGTCACCTACCTGACCACCCTTACCCTGATCTTCACCTCGCCCAACGCGTGGGAGGCCTCTGCAGGCGGATTTCCGGCAATGGGTGGCGCCACGTCATTCCTGATAAAGGACGCGGTCCTGCTGGCGGGCTCGATCCTGCTGCTCAAGAGCAGCCTGCTCCAGGCCGCCTGTGCTTGCCCGAAACTGAAAGCGATGACCTCGTAGCCCCCAAAAGTACGAGATTTACTACAGCGGCTGATCCAGTGACGCACGCGTACGCGGCGCAGCCGGAAAAGGCTTCCTTCGGGAAGCCTTTTTCTTACAAGCCCTGACTCTCCGGCTGATAGTTGAGCCTTTCCCTGTCACCCATGCTGGCCCGCTCTTCACTCAGCGAGGTCACCTCATGATTCGCCGTCTTTCCTTGATCGGTCTGCTGGCGCTCCTCGGCGCCTGCAGCACCACCCCTGCCATCAGCACCACCGAAACACAGGTACTGCTGCGCACCAGCACAGCCTGGGACGGCTCGCCTTACCCTGCCTATCCCGCCGGCCCGGCCGAACTGAGCCTGCTGAAGATCCGCATCGCCCCCGACACCACCCTGGACTGGCATCGCCATCCCTCGCCCAATGCCGGCTACCTGCTGAGCGGCGAGCTGCAGGTGGAAAACCGCGAGGGACGGCAGATCCGGCTGCAGGCCGGCGATGCGCTGGCCGAGGTCATGGATCGCGTGCACCGTGGCCGCAGCGGCAAGCGCGGCGCCGAGCTGGTGGTGTTCTACGCCGGAGTCCCGGGCTTGCCGCTGGCGGAAAAGGAACAGGATACCGCCGCCCCCGTCCAGCCCTTCGCCACGCAACCTCCCACCGTCCTGAACGCCTTGCTCGACAGCATCGAACACCGCCTCGACATGGCCGAGGCGGTGGCGCTGCACAAGTGGGACAACGGTCAGGCGATACAGGCCGATCGGCGTGAGCGCCAGGTCATCGAGCAGGCCCGCCAGCGGGCTGCCGACCATGGCCTGGATGAACTGCGAGCGACGAACTTCTTCGCCGATCAGATCGAGGCCAACAAGCTGCTTCAATATGGTGCATTGTCCGGCTGGCACACCGAGGGCCGCGCGCCGGACATCGAGCGCCGCGACCTTGGCAGTCAGCTGCGTCCACGCCTCGACCACCTGCGCGATGAAATGCTGACCCGACTGGAGGCATTCGACCAGGACAAACCGCCACGTTGCGAGCAGGTTCTGGCGCAGGCCCTGGAGCAACGCGGCGGCGAGCCGCTACGTGTCGCGGCGCTGATCCGGGCCAGCGGACGTCTGTGCGAGGCAAGCTGAGCCTTTCACTCTATGCTTCATCTTGGTGCGTAAACTGACGCTTCGCAGAATAATCCAGCCCATTTTGGTTCACGAAATCTGAAATTTCAGGTCTTTGTAGGCCTTTTTCGGGCAGATTCAGGGGTTTATCCGGGGTTTCCGCTTCTTTTCGGAGCCTTGGTTTGCTTTTTGCATTTTCTCCGAACCAGCGGATTACCAGCGTTCGCGCCACCTGGAGATTGCCAGGTCCGACATGTGCCAAAAGAGGTCAAAGACGCCACATGACCATCAGCGATGCACTGCACCGATTGCTACTGGACAACCTGACCACCGCCACCATCCTGCTCAACGCCGAGTTGCGCCTTGAGTACATGAACCCGGCGGCGGAAATGCTCCTGGCCATCAGCGGCCAGCGCAGCCATGGCCAGTTCATCAGCGAACTGTTCACCGAGTCCGTCGAGGCCCTGAACTCCCTGCGCCAGGCGGTGGAGCACGCGCACCCGTTCACCAAGCGCGAGGCCCAGCTCACCTCGTTGACCGGGCAGAGCCTGACCGTCGACTACGCCGTCACGCCGATCCTCAACCAGGGGCGCACACTGCTCCTGCTCGAGGTTCATCCCCGCGACCGCCTGCTGCGCATAACCAAGGAGGAGGCCCAGCTGTCCAAGCAGGAGACCACAAAGATGCTGGTGCGCGGCATGGCCCACGAGATCAAGAACCCCCTCGGCGGCATTCGCGGCGCCGCCCAGTTGCTGGCCCGGGAACTGCCCGACGAAGGCCTCAAGGACTACACCAACGTCATCATCGAGGAAGCCGACCGCCTGCGGAACCTGGTCGACCGCATGCTCGGCTCGAACAAGCTGCCGATGCTCGCCCCGACCAACATCCACGAAGTGCTGGAGCGGGTCTGCAGCCTGGTCGAGGCGGAAAGCCAGGGTGGCATCACCCTGGTGCGCGACTACGACCCGAGCCTGCCGGACGTGCTGATCGATCGCGAACAGATGATCCAGGCCGTGCTCAACATCGTGCGCAACGCCATGCAGGCCATCAGCGCGCAGAACGAACTGCGCCTGGGCCGCATCACCCTGCGCAGCCGGGCCATGCGCCAGTTCACCATCGGCCACGTCCGTCATCGCCTGGTGGCCAGGATCGAGATCATCGACAACGGCCCCGGCATTCCTGCGGAACTGCAGGACACCCTCTTCTATCCCATGGTCAGCGGTCGCCCGGACGGCACCGGACTGGGCCTGGCCATTACCCAGAACATCATCAGCCAGCATCAGGGCCTGATCGAGTGTGACAGCCATCCCGGCCACACCACCTTCTCGATCTTCCTGCCACTGGAACAAGGAGCCGCTTCCTCATGAGCCGTAGTGAAACTGTCTGGATCGTCGACGACGACCGCTCCATCCGCTGGGTCCTGGAAAAAGCCTTGCAACAGGAAGGCATGACCACGCAGAGCTTCGACAGCGCCGATGGCGTCATGAGCCGCCTGGCTCGCCAGCAGCCGGACGTGATCATCTCGGACATCCGCATGCCGGGTGCCAGCGGCCTCGACCTGCTGGCGCAGATCCGCGAACAGCACCCGCGCCTGCCGGTGATCATCATGACCGCCCATTCCGACCTGGACAGCGCGGTGGCCTCGTACCAGGGCGGTGCCTTCGAATACCTGCCCAAGCCGTTCGATGTCGACGAAGCGGTGTCGCTGGTCAAGCGCGCCAACCAGCATGCCCAGGAACAACAGGGCATGGACGTCGCCCCGGCCCTGACCCGCACCCCGGAAATCATCGGTGAGGCGCCGGCGATGCAGGAGGTGTTCCGCGCCATCGGCCGCCTCAGCCACTCCAACATCACCGTGCTGATCAATGGCGAGTCCGGTACCGGCAAGGAACTGGTGGCCCACGCCCTGCACCGTCACAGCCCGCGCGCCGCGGCACCGTTCATCGCCCTGAACATGGCGGCGATCCCCAAGGACCTGATGGAGTCCGAGCTGTTCGGCCATGAGAAAGGCGCCTTCACCGGCGCGGCCAACCTGCGCCGCGGCCGCTTCGAGCAGGCCGACGGCGGCACCCTGTTCCTCGACGAGATCGGCGACATGCCCGCCGACACCCAGACCCGCCTGCTGCGGGTGCTGGCCGACGGCGAGTTCTACCGGGTCGGCGGCCATACCCCGGTGAAAGTCGACGTGCGCATCATCGCCGCGACCCACCAGAACCTGGAAACCCTGGTCCAGGCCGGCAAGTTCCGCGAAGACCTGTTCCATCGCCTGAACGTGATCCGCATCCATATCCCGCGCCTGGCCGACCGCCGCGAGGACATCCCGACCCTGGCCCGCCACTTCCTCGGTCGCGCCGCCCAGGAACTGGCGGTGGAACCGAAGCTGCTCAAGGCGGAAACCGAGGAATTCATCCGCAACCTGCCGTGGCCCGGCAACGTGCGCCAGCTGGAGAACACCTGCCGCTGGATCACCGTGATGGCGTCGGGTCGCGAGGTGCATGTCGGCGACCTGCCGCCGGAGCTGCTGAGCCTGCCGCAGGACGCGGCGCCAGTGACCAACTGGGAGCAGGCGCTGCGCCAGTGGGCCGACCAGGCCCTGTCCCGTGGTCAGTCGAGCCTGCTCGACAGCGCCGTGCCGAGCTTCGAGCGGATCATGATCGAGACCGCGCTCAAGCACACTGCCGGCCGCCGTCGCGACGCCGCCGTGCTGCTGGGCTGGGGTCGCAACACCCTGACCCGCAAGATCAAGGAACTGGGCATGAAGGTGGATGGCGGCGACGACGGAGAAGACGAAGAATCCTGATTCGCCTGCGGAAAACACGCGGGGCCGGCGCCTGTCACGACATGATCGTGCACAGGCCCGGCCCCGCGGTCGTTTCAGCCGGGCAACGGCGTGAATGCCCCATTCCTGAACCGAAATGGCCCACGGCGCACCGCGGCAAGGCAAAAACCCTGGAAATACCTGCCGAAAACCCCGCCTTGTACGCTGAAAGCCTTGCATTTACTGGCTTTTGCAAAGTTGGCACAGCGCCTGCATTAATACAGACATCTCCAGTTTTGGGGACCTTGGTACAGGCAGGCCGGGGAATCCCCTCTTTTATTCGTGCAGTCTCACCTGCACTCGCCAGCGGTCCTCCACTGACTCACCCGCCCAGCGGGCCTGCAGTGGACGGGCCGCCACCAGGCTCAGCAACAAGCCCTGATCCGTCTTGCGCAGTCGCCAGCTCACCGGTTTGTCGGCGAAGCTCAGCTGACCTTTTCCCGCCTTTCCTTCCGCGTCGAACAGCAGCGCCACCGTGCCGTCGACCACCTCGCCATGCAGTTTCGGTTCCTCGTTGAACCACAGGTCCAGGCCACCGGCGACCACCTCGACGCGCTCCAGTTCGCGGGGCTCGGGCGTGGTCAGGCGGCCGATCATCAGCCCCACCAGCATGCCGAACAGGGCCAGCGAGAAGAGGAACCGCGGCCAGTATTTCGAACGCGGTTCAGGCTCGTCAGGAGTAGAATGCGCGTCATCTTTATGCTCGGAGCCGTGCATGTTTCACGTGATCCTTTTTCAACCAGAAATTCCGCCGAATACCGGCAACATTATCAGGCTCTGCGCCAACAGCGGCTGCGACCTGCACCTGATCGAGCCGATCGGCTTCGAACTGGACGACAAGCGCCTGCGCCGCGCCGGCCTGGACTACCACGAGTACGCCACGCTCAAGCGCCATGCCGACCTGGCCTCGTGCCTGGAAAGCCTCGGCCAGCCACGCCTGTTCGCCTTCACCACCAAGGGCTCGCAGCCGTTCCACGAGGTCGCGTTCGCGCCGGGTGATGCCTTCCTGTTCGGTCCGGAAAGCCGTGGGCTGCCGGCCGAGGTGCTGGATGCCCTGGAGAGTGGCCAGCGCCTGCGCCTGCCGATGCGTCCGGGGTGCCGCAGCCTGAACCTGTCCAACACCGTGGCCGTGGCCGTGTACGAGGCCTGGCGCCAGCAAGGCTTTGCCTGAGCCTCCAGGGCTTGCAGTAAACCTTGTGGGAGCGGGTTCACCCGCGATGGCGTCAGTGATTGCACCATAGCTATCGCGGGTGAACCCGCTCCCACACTGACCGCGCACGACATAATTTCCACCCCATAAAAAAACGCCCCGCAGGGCGTTTCTTCATTCCGGCATCGCTTATTGCAGCGAAGGCGCTTCGCCGGCTTCCTGCATGCGCTGCATTTCCTGCGCGTACAGGGCGTCGAAGTTGACCGGAGACAGCATCAGCGCCGGGAACGAACCACGGGTGACCAGGCTGTCCAGGGCTTCGCGCGCGTACGGGAACAGGATGTTCGGGCAGAACGCACCCAGGGTGTGGCTCATCGAGGCCGCATCCAGGTTCTTGATCAGGAAGATGCCGGCTTGCTGGACTTCAGCGATGAAGGCCACTTCGTCGCCGTTCTTCACGGTGACCGACAGGGTCAGGACCACTTCGTGGAAGTCGCCTTCCAGGCCTTTCTGCTTGGTGTTCAGGTCCAGGGAAACGCTCGGCTCCCACTGCTGACGGAAGATCGCCGGGCTTTTCGGCGCTTCGAACGACAGGTCACGCACGTAGATGCGCTGCAGGGAGAATTGTGGTGCGTTGTCTTCGGCAGCGCCGTTGTTTTGCTCGGTCATGGCAGATCCTTCCTTGCAGGGTCTTTAGAGGGTTTGGGAGTTCAAGCGTTGAGCAGGGCGTCGAGCTTGCCGGCGCGCTCCAGCGCATAGAGGTCGTCGCAACCACCGACGTGGGTATTGCCGATCCAGATCTGCGGCACCGAGGTGCGGCCGGCCTTCTGGGCCATTTCCGCGCGCACCTGGGGTTTGCCGTCGACCTTGATTTCTTCGAAGGCCACGCCTTTGCTCGACAGCAGCTGCTTGGCGCGCATGCAATAAGGGCAGTAGTCGCTGGAGTAGACGGTGACCTGGGTCATGTCACTTCACCAGCGGCAGGTTGTCGGCTTTCCAGCTGGACACGCCACCGGACAGCTTGGCGGCGGTGAAGCCGGCCTTGAGCAGGTCGCGGCAGATCGCGCCGGAGTGCTGGCCCATGTTGTCGACCACGATCAGGGTCTTGCTGGCCTTGTGTTTCTCCAGCTCGCCGATGCGGGCGGCGAACTTGTCCTGCGGAATGTTCAGCGCGCCAACGATATGGCCAGCGGCGAATTCCTTGCTCGGGCGGATGTCGATCACCAGGCCCTTGTCGCCGTTGACCAGCGCGGTCAGCTCGCCATTGCTCAGGCTGCGGCCGCCTTTGCGGGCCTCGTAGACAATCAGCAGGACCAGCAGAACCAGGAAGATAGCAACCAGCAGGTAGTGATTTGTCGCGAATTCAATCAGATGAGCAACCATCGGAGGGTGTTCCAGGTCATTAAAAATGGCGGCCAGTATACACAGCAGCAATGGGCCGCCAAAGCCTGCCGCACGGGGTAAACGACAGCAATTCTCATCCTTGCGCTGCTGTCCGTCGGGACAGCTGCCGCGCGCGTGTGAGGAAGTGTTGGATATGGCACTAGATGAAAGAGGGGGGAAGAAGCAGGGCAAAGTGGGAAGAGCTAGGAAACATGGGACTTTCAGGAAGCATGGCGGTGCCAAATAGGCGCTCAGGAGAAAACGATCAAAAAATAAGCGAATCGCTCGAAAGTCGAGATATTGAGCGAATTCTTTGGCACCGGGATCTGCGTGACGGAAGGTACTCCAAGGCTCGGGGCGACCGAGGCAAACCGCCACGCGCTGCTTCGTTTTGCTGGCCGAGAAAGCGAAACGTCCCAATCATCATCTTTCGGATTCTCTGAAAGCCTTGATCTGCAAGGGTTTCGGCGGTTTAAGATCGCTAACGGAGCGCCCGAGAAAGCGAACCGCTAGCCCCGCTCAGACCATCCAGCCTCCAGCCCAAACCACCCGTCCAATAACCTCAAACGAGTTGAGCTGGCTCTGCGGGACGGTGATCACCCGATATGCCGGGTTGGCACTGATGACCAGGATGCTGCCGTCAAACTCGCGCTGTAGGCGCTTGGCGTAGAGCAGGTCATCTATGCGGATGACGTAGAACGCCTCCCCCTGAAGGACGTTCCGGCTCAGATCAACCATAACGGTGTCACCGTCGCTCAGAATGGGCTCGTTCGAGTCTCCATCCACACGCACAGCGGCCAGCTTTGCAGGGTCCAGGCCCTTTTTGCGCAGGCTGTAGCGAGTAAACGCCAACTTGGTCAGTACCCTAACCCCATCGTTCCATGCGCCGTGCCCTTGGCTTATGCGGGCGTCGTACAGCGGGATGTAGGCATAGATATCATCGTCTGCCGTTGGCTGCCCGTCTGGAGCGTCGTCACCAGTCATCAACCAGGTAAGGCTGACTCCGCCTGCTTTTGCCAGGCTGATCAGATTTGGCCGAGTTGGCTCCCCACCCTTCATGTAGCGCTGCAACCCTCCCTGCGAGAGCCCTGATGCGCGCGCTAGAGCATTGACGCTCCCCACCTTCGCGGCGATGACGCGCAGCCTCTCGATGAATGCTGGGTCACTTTCAGCTTTTGCTGGGGAAGATGAAAGCTGGTTATCGGGCAAATCGTCTTTTTTCATCTTCTGCAAGTCATTGATTTCAAAGGGTTTATCTCTTTAGCACTAGAATCAAGCGCTAAAAAAAGCTGAAAACACTTCTATAGGGGTTGCCTTTCAACTTCTATGGCACTAGCCTATGACGTACATCACGTTAGCTGTCAAAAAAAACGACCCATAGGCCGCCAGATGAAAACCAAAACGCCACCCCCCGAAGTACCCAGCGATCCCGAGCTGCGGTGGGAATGGATCAAATTCCAGCTGCGCGCTAAGGGGACATCCTTGGCGAAGGTCGCTAGGAAAATGAACGTCTCGATCTCCGCAGTTCTGAACGTTAAGCGCCTGCCTTACCCACGAATGGAAAGAGCTATCGCCAAAGCACTAGGACTTGAACCTAAAGAACTATGGCCGGACCGCTGGGATGCTAGCGGCACGCCGCAGCGGCAACGCCCGAAACGACCGGAGCTCTCGAACAATAGTCCTGAGTCTAACGTTTTATGAGCAAGCACACACTCGATATGACCAGTTCGAAGCTTGCCGACTGGTACACCGCGCAGGAATTAAGCGGACTTCCCGGCCTGCCCGGAACTGTCCAGGGCGTCAATTACCGGGCCCGCCAAGAGGGCTGGTCTTGGCAACCTCGGAAAGCACAGGGCGGCGGTCGCGAGTTTCTCTTTTCGTGCCTTCCACCAGACACTCAGGCTGCACTGCTGGTTCGTCTCTCGGGAGAAACAACTCAGATCGCGAGCCAAGTCGATAGCCAGGTCTGCATGTCCTCTACCGCTCTGAATGACAGGCAGCGCGCTGTTATGAGTGCTCGCTTGGCGTTCTGTCGTGAGATAGAGCGAATGATGCAACTTGTATCTCAAAAGTCAGCAATCGACGCTCTGGTCAAACATGCTCAGGCCGGCACTCTTTCGCCGTACCTACAAAGTCGTGTGGAAGTTGCAAACGACCGCAAAACCGAAGATCGGGGTCTGTCCGAGCGAACTTTAAAGCGCTGGTTAGCGAGTTGGCGGTCGGCTGACCGCAATGAGGCAGCTTTGGCGCCGCTGCGTCAGCGAGCAAATCTCGGAATGCCTGATTGGGCTTCAGAGTTTCTTCGCTGCTATCAGCGCCCAACCAAACCTTCTGTCACTGCTAGTTATGCAGAGTTCGTAACAAAATACGAAGGGGTGGCACCGAGTATTCACGCAGTTCAAAGACTGCTCAAGAAAATCTCGCCGGACGCTCTCAACCGTGGTCGCATGAGCCCGCAAGAGCTGAAGGCACTTCAACCCTTCCGGCGCCGCTCCACAAAAATGCTGTTTCCCGGTGATGTATATACCGCTGACGGGCATAAGTTTGATGCCGAGGTTATTAACCCGCTAACTGGGAAACCGTATCGCCCAGAGATCACAACCGTCCTAGACGTGGCAACAAGGCGTGTCGTCGGAATTTCTGTTGGCGAGGCTGAATCGGCTATTGGTGTGTTGGACGCCCTCAAGGGAGCCATCCGCGAATGCATGTTCTCGATCTTTTATGTAGACAATGGCTCGGGATTTGACAACGACACGGTACGTGAAGTTGTAGATCGCCTGGGCGGAACTATGACGCACTCACTGCCATACAACAGCCAGGCGCGGGGGCTATCCGAGCGAGGCCATAAAACCATTTGGGTTCGCGCCGCAAAAAAGCTGATCAGCTATATGGGCCAAGACATGGATAAGCACGCAGGTAACCGTGTGCACCGTGTTAGCCGAAAAGAACTGAAAGAAACCGGCAAGACACGCGCTTTGCCAACCTTCGGCGAGTTCATGTCAGGCGCTGAGTTTGAGATTGCGGACTATAACGATACCCCTCACCGGGGGCTGGAGAAGTTCAGAGACCCTATTACTGGTGTTCTGAGACACATGAGCCCGAACGAGGCTTGGCAGGCGGCAATAGCTGATGGCTGGGAGCCCATGAGTGCTCCGGACGCAATAGTGGAATCCCTAATGCGCCCGCAGGTTATTCGCAAGTCGCGGCGTGGAGAGATTGCGTGGGCCGGTAATACGTATTTCTCCATTGATCTAACGGCCTTTCATGACCAAGAAATACGGATTGCCTACGACGTTAGAGATCCTAGCCAAGTCTGGGCATACACGCTTGAAGGTGAGTTGATCAGCTCTGCCCGTCTCGATGGAAACACCACCGACTATATGCCTCAGTCGATGTTGGAGATGGCTCGCGAGAAGCGAGAAAAAGGGCAATTCAAGCGAGCGGTGAACAAGCTCGAAACGCTTACAGGACATCAGGTCGAAATGATCGCTCCGACCTCGGCTCCGTCAGCAAACCTGGATGCAGGCGAATTGGCGGCAGCTTTGGAGTTTGCGGAAGAGATGCAGTCGAAGCGGGAGCAATTCGCGATACCTGGAAATGACGTAGCGCGATACGAGTTGTGGGAAAAGCTGGATCAGCGACAGAGAGCTGGAGAGGCATTGACCGCCGAAGAGGCCCGATGGTGGAAGGCCTACTCAACCCATCCCGACCTCATTTATCAGCGCGAGCTGATGGAAGGATTTGAGAAGCATGCGGGCTGATAGCCAGCCCGCATTCGTAAGTACCAGCGTGCGCCAACACGCTGTTTACAGGAGTAAGCAAAGTGAGTGTAACTAAAATCGTAGCGCTGACAAACGTCGGCTTGCTAGGTGGCGCGATGCATCGCGCTCAAACGCGCCCGGTAGGGCTCCCTGGACTCGTTGTAATGTACGGCCCAAGCGGCCTGGGCAAAAGTGTTGCTGCGTCTTATGCCGCGAACCAGCACCGCGCCTATTACGTCGAGTGTCGTGACACTTGGTCAAAGAAGGCGTTCCTGCTGGCTGTTCTGAAAGAGATGTCGATAATCCCGGGGCGCACCCTCAGTGACATGCTTGATCAGATCGCAGAACAACTGTCACGTTCGATGCGCCCTCTCATTGTTGATGATGTGCAGTACATGCTGGACAAAGCCATCGCTAACGTCCTGACAGATCTCTACAACGCGAGCCAGGGCACGATTGTCTTGATTGGCGAAGAGCGTGTACCAAGCTCGCTTGTGAAGCTGGAGCGTTTGCACAACCGGGTCCTTGAGTGGGTTCCGGCACAGCGGGCCACCCTTACCGACCTGAGGAAGTTTGCAGATGCAAACTACCCCGACCTCAAGATCGCTGACGATCTTCTTGCTGACTTGGTACGAGCCACCAATGGGTGCCTACGCCGAGCCGCTGTGAATCTGCATCGCGTGCAGGGCGAGGCCTCGGCAAACATGATCGATTACGTCGACCTCGCAGTCTGGGGCAAACGGGATTGGTTTACTGGTGAGGCCCCGCGCCGGAGGGCGAGCTAATGACTGGTCGCTCGCAACTGGTAGTGCTTGGAGCGAAAGAGCCTCGGCAACGAATCTGGGAATCCATCCGAATGCTTGCCAAAGGCTTTTCCGCTCACGACATCGCAAGGCGTTGTGCTCAGAAGCCCAAGGAAATTAATCAGTACCTTCGCGCCCTTGTGAAGGCCGGAATCATCAAGCTGATCGATACGCCATCCGGGAAAGAAGGTCGAGTCTTTGCGCTCGCCCGCGACGAAGGGGCAGATCACCCCCGGCTGGACAGCAAAGGCCAGCGAACCTACGCCCACTTGGCTACGGAGAACATTTGGAGAACGCTCAGAATCTTGAGCGGCGACCTCACTGTTGAGGACGTCCTCCACACCGCCGCAGTCGGGAACGCCGTGCTGAGCATTGTGAAAGTACGCCAGTACATGAACGCCCTTGCCGAGGCCGGCTATCTGGAGAAAACCCACGTTGGGGGCCGAGTAGCAGACACGTATCGACTGGTGCGCACGAAAAATACGGGGCCACGGCCACCCGAGATCCGTCAACTGGACTCGCTCCAAGTCTACGACCCGAACCTGAGCAAGCTTGTCTACGTGAAAACTACAGGTTCTATCGATGGGGACCGCAGCCTGGTCGAGCCGGGTATTGCCCTGATCCGCAGCCGCGATCTGCTGAGCGAATGGCTTGCCTTGGCGGAAGAGCAAAAAGGCAAGTTTTCCGCCGACTTGGTCGAGCGGACCCGTCTTGAGTTGGCGGAGCCTGGAGAGTCTGGAGGTCTGCAATGACCAACGTTGATATCTCCGGCTGGGGCGCTGAGCCGCCCCTCTTCGTCCGCCTGCTTGCTGCTGAGGCCGCAGCGACTAATCGTACAGCTGCTGCTCAGCGCATCGGCATGAGCCGAACGGCGGTCAGCCTGATCCTTTCGAACAAGTACGACAGTCCGAGCACTGCACATGTTGAGCGACGTGTGATGGAAGTCTTGGGCCAGATCGACTGCCCGGCCCTTGGTGAGCAACTGACCGTCGAGCGGTGCCAGGGCTTCTATCAACGCCAGGCCCCGACCCATAACCCGATGGCGATGCAGCATTGGCGGGCATGCCAACAGTGCTCGTTCAATCCCAACTGTGGAGGCAATGGAAATGCAGCAGCTCACTAAAGCAGTACCGGCAATTCAGATCCATGTAAGGGGCGCGGGGATGATCCGGCTTCAGTTCGCAGGACAGTGCGTTGGGTTCGCCGTGTCGTACCGCTCGGCAGGCCACCAGGCTGACTGCCTGGACAAGCTTCTTTTGACTCTCAAGGAACACGGGCGAGTCTTGCCCGGTGATGCGACAGCAGAAGTTTCGTTCAGTTCCGCGTTGTCGGAAATTTCCGTAGGCCGCATGTATGAGGTCATGCGCGAGGCGTGGGTTGTCGAGGCTATCGACGGCACACCCGTCAGGGCTTGCCCTTCGAAAGCTGTCGCAGAGTGGTTCTGCCGTGCTGTTGAAGAGTACGACCGGTTGATGCCTCCATGCGGCGAGGCCGGCGAGTGGACTGCCGAGCAGATCGACTGGTTTCGCGGACACCCTGCCCCAATTGCCTCGGCGTATGGCGGTCGCCTGTATGTCCGGCCCTTGGCTGTGGAGGTCCACTGATGCGGACACGCTGCCCTAACTGCGGGACGACCCTGTCCCTCGACGCCCTGATTGCGCACGACGGCGCCCGCGAGGCGTTGGGTATTGCCTTCAAGATGTCCGGCCAGCTCGGTAACGCCTTGGTGCGCTACCTCGGCCTGTTCCGTCCTGAAACCCGCGAGCTGACCATGGATCGCGTGGCAAAGCTGCTCGGCGAACTGCTGCCGGATGTCCAGGCGCAGCGCATCGAGCGCGGTGGCGTCGCTTACGAGGCGCCGCCCGAGTGCTGGTTGTGGGCCATCGAGCAGACGTTGACAGCGCGTGAAACCGGGAAGCTTGTCACTCCGCTGAAGGGCCATGGCTGGCTGTACCAGGTCATGACCCAGTACCAGCCCGGCGCGAGTAGTACCGCGCTGGCTTTGGCACCGGAGGGGCGCGGTGTGCTGCCGCAGCCAAGGAAGGCGAGCCAGACCGTCGCAGCCCTAGACGCATTGGAGGCCAGGATCAGTGGTTGAGAAATGGCTGGAGCGTGAGGTCGGCAAAGGACTGAAGAAGCTGGTTGCGTTGCGGCTCGAAGGAGCACCGGCAGCGGACGCAATCACGCTGACGCTCGACGTCTGGCTGGTCGCGCTCAGCAAGGGCAGTCAGCGCGAGGAACACGTCGACGCGCCTCGGATTCGCAAAGGGTTTGAAACGTTGTTCGCAACCTGCGAGCGGTGGCCCGCACCGGCTCAGTTGCTGCGCGCTATGCCAGCAGCCGAGGCCCCGTTGCAGATCCCGAAACCGAAGCGAACAGGCAAGCAGATACAGACCGGAAATGCGGCACTGGATGGACTGATGGCGACGATGAAGCGCCGGGCGAATCCAGACGCAGCGCTCAAATCGGACGAGCAAATCGAAGACACAAAAAAGCAGGCCATGAAGGCAGTTGCAACGGTGCAAGGCCAGGCCACCCCCCAAACGAACATGGAAAACAGTTGATGAACAACATCCCACAAGGGTTTCGCCAGGACGCCAAGGGCCACCTGGTTCCAGAGGAACTGATCAAGCCAATCGACCTTGCTCGCGACGAGCTTGTCAGCGAACTGGTCGGGCGTGCAAAGGCGGTATCGGCGGCGCTGAGTCAGTTCAAGACGTCGGCATTCGGCGACATCAAGGCGTTCGTCGAGATGTCTGCCGAGCAGTACAAGGCCACCATCGGCGGCAAGAAGGGCAACGTCACCCTCCTTTCGTTCGACGGTCGCTACAAGATCGTTCATGCCGTGCAGGACTCGATCAAGTTCGACGAGCGCCTGCAAGCCGCTCGCGCTCTGATCGATGAATGCGCCGCGGAGTGGACGCAGGATGCGCGCAGTGAAGTTCGGGTGCTTGTCAACGAAGCATTCCGAGCGGACAAGGCCGGCGAGATCAGCACCGGTCGCGTCCTCGGTCTGCGCCGGTTGGAGATCCAGGACGAACGCTGGGTACGCGCCATGACGGCCATTGGAGAAGCGGTCCAGGTCGTGGGCTCGAAGAGCTACATCCGCGTCTACGAGCGCATCGGCACGACTGACCAGTACGCGCCAATCCCCTTGGACATCGCGAGCATCTTCGTCGCCGACCAAGCGCCGGCAACCCTGCACTGATCCCCTTTTGACCGAATCGAGAGTAGTACAAATGGCTAAGATCCAAATCACCGTAGACGACAGCGAAGGCGCAGTTTCAATCAGCATCGACAACCAGAGCGACCTGCACAGTACCCCCGCCGGGCGCGTTGTGGACGCCATGATGAACGGCGTCAAACTGCTGGGCCGTATCGCCCTTCCGATCAGCGCGGCCATGCCGGGCTGTGACTGCGAAGTCTGTAAAGCCACCCGCGAGCTGCTTCAGACAAAACCGACCATCCACTGAGCGAAACCGCCCCGGCTTGTCCGGGGTGGTCTGCCCGCCATGGTGGCCGGGTACTGACGAGCAGCCGAGGATTGAGACATGCAGCAGTCTGATTGGGACGATTTGAAGGAACAGATGGACTCGCCCTATGGGCAGATGGCTTTGATGTGCGATGGATTTCGCGTGGACCTGATCCAGTACATCGAACCTGGTAAGCGGAGCTGGTGCACAAATATCTACGTCAACGACTCCATCAAAGGGGCCTGGTTGAGCGTGGACCATGGCGGGAAACCGGTTCACGACGAAGCGCGCCGCTTCTATCGCCGGTCCAACAAGAAACTGTACTCCGCTGCCGAGATCGCGCTTCACCGCAAGGCCTACGGCAAGAAGCGGGCCGACGAACTGGCCGCGAAGGTGATCACCTCTCTGAACTGGGACTGGTCGAGCTTCAACTCACTGAAGAAGCACCTTCAGGCCAACAACACCAAGATCGAGCGCATTCACTGAGCAGCACGGATAGGGAAAATCATGGACCGTAAGAAGGCCCTGGACAAGATCAAGAAATGCCTGCGGCTGGCTACCAGCGCAAATCCGCACGAAGCTGCGGCTGCGATGCGCCAGGCTCAGGCCTTGATGAAAGAGCACGGCGTCGGCCAAGCGGACGTCGAGATGTCTGGCATTGAAGAAAGCACTGCCGTCGCTGGCTCCAAGGTGACGCCCGCGAAGTGGGAGAGCCAGTTGGCGAACACCGTGTCGAAGGCTTATGCGTGCAAAGTGATCTTTGCTGCGGGCCTCGGTCGCTGGAAATTCGTCGGTGAGGTTGCAGAGATTGCGAGCTACACCATGACGGTGCTGCTGCGCCAGGTGCGCCAAGCGCGACGCGACTTCACCTTGAACACGCTGAAGCGCTGCAAGCAAGCAACGAAAATCAAGCGGGCCGACGTGTTCTGCGAAGGCTGGGTTCTTGCCGTGTACAACCAGGTGATGAAGTTCGCAAACGCTAAGCTTTCGCCGGCAGTTGAGCTGTATCTCTCGCACCACTACCCCGACCTTGTGAGCGAGCCCGCGCGTGACCGGAATAAAACAACACGTCAGCGCTTTGGTCTGCGAGCCCTCAGCGACTCGATGCGTGGACGCTTGGCTGCGTCGGACGTCCGCCTCAACCACGGCATGACCGGCTCACCGACGCCGGCACTGGAGGCGTCATGAGCAGCCGCAACAAGCAACTGAGCAAGATCCACATCGCCAAGAAAGACCTCGGTCTGGACGACGACACATACCGCGCGATGTTGGTCCGGGTTGTTGGCAAGTCGTCCTCAAAGGATCTGACCCCGCTTGAGGTCGCGAAAGTACTGCAAGAGCTGGAGCGCCTGGGCTTCAAGCCGAAGCGCGGACGAGCAAAGCCGAAGCCCGCCGCAGATCGCGCGAAGCTAGTCGGAAAGATCGAAGCGCAGCTCGCGTCAGCAGGCCGGCAATGGGAGTACGGGGACGGCATCGCCAAGCGGCTGTACAAGGTGGAAAAAGTGGAGTGGCTGAACCCCGAGCAGTTGCGCGGCGTCGTCACTGCTCTGGCTAAAGACGCAAAACGACATGGGAGGCAACATGAGTAACGGAGAGCTGTTTGACAGCGGGGAGGTAGACAAGCTCGACCCCGCCAAGGTGCTTGAGCACATGAATGACCCGGTTGTGCTCAAGCGCTGGGAAGGTACATTGACCGAGATGTCTACGCTCGCTGAAATCAAGTTGCGCGAGTTGCTGCCGGATCGCGCGGACCAAGTGCCGATCCTTGCTCGCGCGGTCGTATTCGCGATCTGCGACACCATGGGCGGTGCCGTATTTTACGTTCCTCGCGGTGCCCCGCTGAAGAGGGCTCTGCGTGATGCCGAAATCTTTCGGGACTGGCGCGAGAGCAACACGCGCCCCGACGAGCTGGCTCGCAAGTTCGGCCTTGTCAGCCAAACGGTTTATGACATCATTGCCCGCCAGCGCGAGCTGCACCGCCGGGCAGAGCCGGACCTGTTCGGGTTTGACGAACAGCCCCCACGGCTGCATTAGCCCCCACCGACCCCGCCCTGAGCGGGGTTTTTCTTGCGTCTGCAAGAAACTCAGTAGCGCTCGATAGCGAGCGAATCTAGCCAGGTCCAACCCTCGGCAGATTCGACCATGTTTGAACACGAACCGCACTCCGCTGAATACGCACAGCGCGTCATTGACGAGCGTTGCGCTGTGGCTCGTAAACAACTGATCGACGACTGCCCGAAGGAATGGCGCACATACGTCATTTCGCGGCTCGCCGTGCATCAGCGCCAAGTAGCGCGCGACTTTTCCTCTCGATCAACCCACCCCTCCAGGCAAGAGCGCCCCGGTCAATGTGCGGGGCAATCCCGCAGTTGCCGCCCGCTCTCTCGCCGACATTCGCGCAACCCTGAACCCATCCAAGGAAGCTCGTCAATGAACACCCCCCGACCAAGATTGCCCCGTCGCCGGCCGCGCGCACCGCGCCTGACATTCTGGGCCCTGATCACCATCCTGCTGCTGATCGCGCTCTACCTGATCGCCCCGACCAAGATTGCTGTCGTGCTGTACAAAACTGCACTGGTCACGGGCGCCGCTGTGCTCGGTTACTGGATCGACCGCGCTCTGTTCCCCTACGCCCGACCGGACCAGGTCCGAGCGGCCCACCAACCATGGGCTGGCCTGCGCCGGGCGGTCATCGTCCTGGCCTGCGTGCTCGGCCTGACGCTGGGGCTCTGACATGAAGCTGAAGCGCAACCGTGTCATTGCGTCTGTTCTATTTCTGATCGCCGTAATCCTGCTTGCGACTTTCTCCAGCTCAAGGCGGGCGCAGGCTGCGGTCCCGGCTGACGCCGAGCAGTACCGTCGCGAGCTGACCCGCATCGCACATGCCGAATGGGGCCTGGACGCGCCAGTCGCTACATTCGCGGCGCAAGTTCACCAGGAATCGCGCTGGAAGTTCAACGCGAGATCACCAGTAGGCGCGCAAGGCTTGGGCCAGGTGATGCCCTCGACCGCGACCTGGCTCGCCCAGTTGTTTCCCAAGACGCTGGGCAAGGTCGAGCCGTACAACCCGGCGTGGTCCCTGATGGCCCTTGTCAGCTACGACCGTTGGCTGGCTGATCGCATCAAGGCTCGCAGTGCCTGCGAGCAGGCCGCAATGGTCTTGTCCTCATACAACGGTGGCCTTGGCTGGCTGATCCGTGACCGCAAGCTTGCCTCGGCGAAGGGCGCCGATCAGCTGGTTTGGTTCGGATCTGTCGAGCGGTTCAACGCGGGCCGCTCGGCTGCCGCCTTCAGCGAGAACCGGGGCTATCCACGGCTGATCCTGCGGCGCTGGGAAGCTGACTACATCGCCGCCGGCTGGGGCACGGGGGTGTGCTCATGAATCCTTTGAAGCCAATTCTCTGGTTTCTGCTCGCCGTCGCATTGGTTGTCGCCGGCATCGTCTTCAACCTTCGGGCTGGCTACGACGCCGGTTTCACCGCCGCGAAAGCTGACGGCGACAGGGCATTGGCTCAACTCGCCTTAGAGCATGAGTCAGAAATGCGCTACCTCGCAGAGTCTGCCGCCATCGGCATCAAAGCCGAGGCAGACAAGCTCCGCGCCGAGCAAGCGCGCGGCATTCAACTGGCTGCGGAACTCGGTGCCAAGAAGGACGAGCTGCGCGCTGTCACCGACAAGCTCACCGGAGAAGTTCAACGTGTTACGACCCTCTATCGCCGCGCGCTCGACGCGCAACTGGAACCGCTGCCTCCTGCTGACTTCACTGCTGGCTTTGTCCGCGTGTGGAACAGCGCCCTCTTTGGCACCACCTCCGCAGTCGCAGTGCCTTCCCCCAGCCCAGCCACCGGCCGAGCTGATGCGACCAGCGCAGGAGCCGGAGCCGCTGATGATCTGATAGTCAGCATCACCCGTGCTGACCTGCTCACGAACCACACCCGCAATGGCGAGCGCTGGGCGGTGTGCCGCGCGCAGCTCAACGACCTGATCAAATGGAATTCGAACAATGGAAGTAAATGACATGGCCTCCGAGGTGGAGGAAATGTTTCGTGAGCACGCGATTGCCGCGCAACTAGCCGTACAGCCTTGCGGCTCTGGTGTATCGGCAACGCATTGCGAACACTGCGGCGAGGCAATCCCTGAAGCGCGCCGTGTGGCCGTCCCCGGGGTGGTGCTCTGCGTGCCCTGCAAGCAGCACATCGAACGGATGGGCGGACGATGACCACTATCGAGCTGCCGCTCTGGCAGTTGATCGGTACGGGAATCACCCTGCTCGGTGGCTTTCTCGGTGTGCTGAAACTCGTTGTTGCCGCCATCGAGCGCCGCCTCGACCAGCGTTTCGAAACCATGGACAGCCGATTCGAAGAGCTTGCGAAAGACTCGGATCGGCTACGCCAAGTCGAACTCGGTTTGGAACGGCTTCGCGGCGAGATGCCGCTTCACTACGTGCGCCGAGAAGACTTCGTGCGCAACCAAACGATCATCGAAGCCAAGCTCGACGCCTTGGCTCTGAAACTCGAAAACGTCCAGCTCAAAGGAGCCCGCCAATGAACATCGATCCTGCAAAGGTCCGGCGCGAATCGCTGCGCTGGTACATCCTGATGACCCTGAACACCAGCCGCCCGGTCGACCCACACGAAGCTGTAGTGCTCGCTACTGTTCAAGGCATCTACCCAGACGCGACTGCCCATGAGCTGCGTCGAGAACTGGACTACCTGGCTGACCGTTCGCTGGCCACCGTCGAGAAATCGCCATCGGGCCCGTGGGTTGTGGGGCTCACGTCGCTGGGCGTGGACATCGCGGAATACACCGTGGAATGCCGTCCAGGCATCGCCCGTCCCGAGAAGTACTGGTAATGCCGCCGCGTAGCAAAGTCGCCGGCCTTCCGAAGGATGTGAAGGCCTGGCTTGATCAGGCCCTAGTCGAATCCAACTTCGCCGGCTACGAGGCGCTGTCCGCCGAGCTGGAGTCGCGCGGCTACTCAATCGGCAAGAGTGCGCTCCATCGCTACGGCAGCGAGTTCGAAGAAAAACTGGCAGCGCTCAAGATGTCCAGCGAGCAAGCCAAGGCCGTCGTCCAGGCTGCGCCCGACGATGAGGGCGCGGTCAATGAGGCGCTGATGCGGCTCGTCCAAGAGCATCTTTTCAAACTGCTCATGGCGACAGGCGACGATCAGAAGATGGATCTGCCGAAAGTCGCCAAGGCCGTCGCCGAGTTGGGTCGAGCATCTGTCGTCCAGGCGAAATGGAAGGCCGAAGTCCGAACCAAGGCGGAAGCTGCCGCAAATCAAATCGAGAAGATCGCAAAGAAAGGCGGACTTAATGCCGAGACCGTGGCCGAGATCCGTCGAGAGATTTTGGGGGTCGCATCGTGAAGCTATCGGCGAACCGTATAGCGACTCTGAGCAGGTACGGAGCGAATCTCGGTCTTGCACTTGGGGCAGCCCAGCACCTTGGATCCTTGGAGAGTGACAGCCACAGACCCTGTTTCCAGGCAGTTGCTGCAAAAATAGCGCGTGGCTTTCTCAGGGTCCTCAGTGTTCAAAACGTATGCATGAGCCGATGTGGGGAAGGTATAAATGGTGTATTGCGCTTTAACATCAGTGGCCTGATTGGCTCGGTCCCTTTCACTTTCAAGCGCTTGTATGCGACTGACCAGCTCTATCTGACTGAGTTGGGCTTCAAGCAGCTTTTGCTGAAGCTCCATCAGGTTGTTGTTCAGATCATAGACGCGCTCCCGGATAAGATTTTCATCGCGAAGGGTAAGCAGCGACTGGCTAATGTCCTTCATCGTCTTTGCGCTTTGCACCGCACCAGCAATCCAGTCAAGCATTTAACACCTCCGCATTCCATTGATAGTGGCAATAGCCTATCAGGCTGGAGGTGCGCGTGAGCAGCCCCCTTATGATGAGCGATACAGGTGCGGCTGTTCCGTCCGTTCTTCTTGGCTACCAGAAAAACTGGATTGGCATCCGGGCCCCGCTGAAGGTCGGAGAGAAATCCCGGCGGATCGGCCTGACCTGGGCTGAGGCAGCGGACAACGTGCTTGTCGCTGCTTCGGAGAAAAAGGCCGGCGGCCAAACCGTGTACTACCTGGGTTACAACCAGGACATGACGGTCGAGTACATCCAAGCGTGCGCGATGTGGGCTCGCGCATTCAACTACGCTGCGGGCGAAATCGAGGAAGGTATCTGGCCTGATGAAGACCCGGACAAGCACATCAAGACCTACACCATCACCTTCCCCAGCGGGCACCGCATCGTTGCCCTGACCAGCCGCCCGAGTAACCTCCGTGGTCGTCAGGGCATCGTTGTCATCGACGAAGCCGCGTTCCACCAGGATCTTGCCGAACTACTGAAGGCAGCACTCGCGCTTCTGATTTGGGGCGGTGAAGTGCATGTGATCAGTACTCATGACGGCACTGAAAATCCGTTCAACGAGCTGATCGAAGAAATCCGCGCCGGCAAGCGCAAGGGTGCGTTGTTCCGCTGCACATTCCGTGAGGCCGTAGAGGACGGGCTCTACGACCGCGTGTGCATGCGCAAGGGCATCCCCTTCGACGATGCCGAGCGTGATGCGTGGGTGCAGGACGTCTATGACTTCTACGGCGATGCCGCAAACGAGGAACTGGACTGCGTGCCGAGCCAAGGCGGTGGTGCCTACTTCTCGCTTGCCCTGGTCGAGAGTCGTACAAGCCGTGACGTTCCGGTCGTTCGGCTCAAGTACCCCCAAGGCTATGAAACCACGGCTGAGCATCTGCGTATTGCTGAGACAAAGGAATGGTGCGACAGCGAGTTGCTGCCGATGCTGGAAAGCCTGCCGATGGGCGTGCAGTCGTTCTACGGGATGGACTTCGCGCGATCTGGCGACCTGTCTGTGATCTGGCCTCTGCTGAAAGAGCAGAACCTGCGCAAGCGAGTGCCCTTCGTGCTGGAGCTGCGCAACGTACCGTTCAAGCAGCAGGAGTTCATTCTGTTCTATATCGTCCGGCGGTTGCCGAACTTCCTCAAGGGGGCACACGACGCCCGGGGCAACGGCCAGCAGATCGCCGAATCGGCCGCTGTTGAGTTCGGGTTCAACCGCATTGCGCAAGTGATGCTCACCGAGGGTTGGTATCGCGACAACATGCCGCCGCTCAAAGCCGCGCTGGAAGACGACACCCTCTACGACATCCCGGCGGACAAAGACGTGACCGGCGACATCCGCGCTTTCCGGGTTGTGAAAGGCGTGGCTCGGATTCCAGAAAAGCGCACATCCGAGAAAGGCGGCGACAAGCGCCACGGTGACGCCGGTGTCGCACTCGCCCTGGCGGATTTCGCCAGTCGCCAAGACGTCGAGATTTTCGAATATCACCGCGTCCAGCCAGACGTCCAGCACGACCGACAGGTCAAGATGGGCGCCGGCTGGCGATCAGCAAAAGGCATCTATTAATGGCCCGCTCACCCATCGTTGACCAATACGGTCGGCCCATTGAATACGACCAGCTCACTGAGGAAGTCGCAGCTCCAAGGGTTGCGGGTGTGCGCCAGGTTTGGCACCCGTCGGTGGCCGGCGGGCTGACGCCTGGCCGTCTTGCGGCGGTACTTCAAGCCGCTGCCGAAGGCGACGCCCGCGACTATTTGACCCTTGCCGAAGAAATGGAAGAGCGTGACTTGCACTACGCATCAGTTCTCGGAACTCGCAAGCTCGCTCTCGGTGGTCTGAACATTCGGGTGGAGGCTGCGACCGATGACGCCGAGGACGTTCGGCGCGCCGATGCGCTGCGCGAGGTTGTCGAGTCACCCGAGTTCGGCGAGATGCAAGCGGACCTCACTGACGCACTGGGCAAAGGCTATTCGGTTGCGGAGATCATCTGGGACCGCAGCGGTAAGACGTGGGTGCCAGAGCGTTTCGAGTGGCGTGACCAGCGCTTCTTCATGTTCGACCGCGAGACAGGGCAGGAACTGCGATTGCTCGATGAAGCAGATGTGGTCAACGGCCTGCCGCTTGCCCCATACAAGTTCATCGTCCACCGCCCCAGGCTTCGTACTGGATTGCCGATTCGTGGTGGCCTGGCCCGCCTTGCAGCGGTCGGCTACATGTGCAAAGCGTGGACGTGGAAAGACTGGATGGGCTTCGCGGACATCTACGGTATACCGATGCGGGTCGGACGCTACGGGCCGAACGCGAGCAAAGAAGACATCGGCATCTTGATGTCTGCTGTGGCGAACCTTGGAAGCGATGCTGCTGCGGTTATTCCGGACTCGATGCGTATCGACTTCACTCAAGCCGCGAACGTAGCCGGTGCCGGCGACTTCTTCCGGGGACTCGCGGAGTGGTGGGACAAGCAGATGTCGAAGGCCATCGTTGGGCAGACGATGAGCACAGACGATGGCTCCAGCATGGCACAGGCCAAGGTGCACAACGAAGTGCGCCTGGACCTTTTGCAGGCAGATGCCAAGGCTGAATCGAACGCGCTGAACCGCATGTTTGTCCGTGCCTTCTGTGACTTGAATTTCCCGCCGGGCCGATCTTACCCCCGCCTGATCATCCATGTCCCGCAGCCGGAAGACCTCAAGCTGCTGGTTGATTCTCTGGCGGCACTGGTGCCGTTTGGGTTGCGGGTTGAACAGTCTGTCGTCCGCGACAAGCTCGGCCTGCCCGAGCCTGCGGACGATGCTGAAATTCTCGGGGCTCCCGCTGCACCGGCCGTCGCAACTGCGCTCAACCGCGAGCAAAAGCCGGTGCCGGCAGCAGTTCCGGACATCCTGGACAACCAGGTGAAGACACTGGAAGGAGCAGCTGCGGCGGGTATGGACGACATGATCGAGTCGATCAAAGAGCTGCTGGACTCGGCGTCAAGCTTGGAAGAGTTCCGTGACCGGCTGATCGAGATCTACCCAGATATGAGCGCAGATCAGCTCGCAAATGCGATGGCGGATGGATTGATGGCGGCGTCGTTGGCTGGGCGTTACGACGTATTGAGGGGGCTGTGATGCGAGGTGATACCGAGAACTCAACGACAAAGAAAAAGGTGATCTCGTTCTATAGCACCGATGGAATGGCCTTTTCCATCACCTGTAAGCAGGCTCCCGGCGCTGTTGTTTTCTATATCCAGGCCGAAGAGAGCTCACTCGAAATCGAGCTGAGTCGCACCGAAGCAATCGAAGTCGCCGAGTTCATCAGGCGGGGGGTGTAATGTCTGTATCGCATGGCTCCCTACCGTTCAAGGAGCAGATCGACTACTTCAAAGGCAAGACCAACGTGCCGACCAGGGCCTGGACCGACATATACGCGGCGGAGCATGACTGGGCGTTTGTCGTAGCCGGCACCGTTAAGCGCGAGCTGTTGGCAGACATGCGCGGCGCAGTCGAAAAGGCGATCACAAAGGGCCTGACGCTTGAGCAATTCAGGACAGACTTCGACAAGATCGTCAGCCAGCACGGCTGGCAGTACAACGGCGGGCGGGCATGGCGGACGCAGACGATCTTCGAAACAAACCTGCGCCAGTCTTACAACGCAGGCCGTGAAGCGCAGATGGCTGACCCCGAACTGCGGAAAGCCAGACCGTACGCAATGTACCGTCACGGCGATAGCGCACATCCACGTCCGCAGCACAAAGCATGGGACGGCACCGTGTTGCCGCATGATGACCCTTGGTGGTCCACGCATACACCTCAAAACGGATGGGGCTGCAAGTGCAAAAAGTTCATGCTCAGCGAGCGGGACGTTGAGCGCCAAGGCCTCAAGGTTGGCCCGGCGCCCGTGATCGAGTACGAAGACCGTACCATTGGTGTGAACAGCCCGAACGGGCCGCGCACCGTGCGCGTTCCAGTTGGCATCGATCCCGGCTTTGAGTACGCACCTGGTCAGTCGCGCCTGACGTCGGCGGTGCCGCCGCTGCGGGCCCACGACCCACTTCCGGAGCCGGGCAGCCGTACCGCGGTACAAGGCGCAGGCCTACCGAACCGGCGTCCGCCTGGTCCGCTTCCGGCGCCACGGCCTGCGGCGGCTGACCGCCTGCTGCCGGCCGGACTGTCTGATGAAGAGTATGTCGGGCGGTTCCTGGGCGAGTTCGGGGCGACCGAGGCCAAGCCTGTCGTGTTCCGCGACAAAGTCGGCGACGGCGTGGTGATCGGTCGTGACCTGTTCACAAATGCCAAAACCGGCGCACTGAAAGTCAGCAAGCGAGGCCATGCGCGCGAGCTGCTGTTGCTCGCCGACGCGCTGAAGGAACCGGACGAAGTCTGGGTCAGGCTGGAATGGCAGTATGCGCAGAACAAGGCCGTGGTGCGTCGCCGCTATATAAGCCGGCTCCAGGTCGAGGGTGAGCCGGTGGCGGCGCTGGCAGTGTTCGAAGTCGGGCCAGATGGCTGGGATGGCATCACCACCTTTGCCCCGGACGCTGACAACCCCGAGTACCTGGAGCAACTGCGACTCGGCGTGCGGCTGTACCGCCGCCCGGAAAGCGGGCAATAAAAAACCCGCGCCGCCGCACGGGTTTTAGCTCTGGCTGTAGGCTTGGAGGTCCCGGCGGGGACTGCTCAGCCAATGAACGTCTATAGATAGTAGGAGGTATTCCATGGCCGGGGCAATCCTTGATGTGACGCTTGACGTGTCGAGCGTCGGCCAGGCGCTGGAGAAATTGGCCGAACGGCTGGGGGATATGCGCACCCCGCTACTGGACATCGGTGAGTACCTGCACCAGTCCACTGACAGTCGGGCGAGGAACCAGGTCGGACCGGATGGCTCGCCTTGGGCGCCCTTGTCGCCGCGCACGCTCGCGCGGAAGAAGGGTAACAAGACACTCCGCGAGTCCGGGGCGCTGCTCGATACGCTCCGGCACCAGGTTGCTGGTGATGAATTGCAGTTCGGTACTGACCGACCCTACGGCGCGATCCATCAGTTCGGGGGCAAGGTCGAGCACGCTGCTCGATCACAGCAGGTGTACTTCAAGGAAAAGGGTGGCGTGGTGGGCAATCGCTTCGTGAAAAAGCGCCAGTCGAACTTCTCGCAGTGGGTGTCCCACGGCGCACGAACAGTCGAGATGCCGGCTCGACCTTATCTCGGGCTCTCCGCCGAGGACGAAACGGAGCTGCTGGAGATCGTCGGAGCCTATCTCAAGGGGTAAATGAGCATTGCCAGCAGCGCGCCTCTGTGGGCCCTGTAGAGGCGTTAGCCGGTACATCCGGGCGGAAGTTCGTTTAGAGCAGCGTTAGACCAGCGTTAGATTTTGTTCCTGCCCCATTTACACCCCGTGGATGCCGACCAGTTTCTAAGTTTGACCAGAAACGAGGAGTCTCACCCAGTTCGCTCATCGATCTCGGGTAGCATTCCGCCGGATGCCCGTCCCCCCACAATCGGCCATTTTCTTGCGCCGAGCTTAAAAACACTTTCCCCGCGCCGCCGCTGACACTGGCGGCATGAAAACACTTCTCGCACTGAACACCGACCTCTACGCGCTGCCATTGATCGACGGCAAGGCGCCCGACTGGGTCGAACTGATTCCCGCCGGCCCGATTATCGAGGGGCGGGACAGGCGTACCTGGCTGTTCGATGAACTGGGTCGGCAACTGGTGCTGACCGCGTTCACTGATCGCGCCATTGATGTGGTCATCGACTGGGAGCACGCCACCGAAGTGGCTGCCCCCAAAGGCTATCCAGCGCCGGCTGCCGCCTGGATCGACAAGCTGGAGATCCGCGCCGACGCGCTGTGGGGCCATGTGTCCTGGACGCCTCGGGCTGATGCTCAAGTCGTCGCCCGTGAGTACCGCTTCATTTCCCCCGTCTTCGACTACGACGACACCGACCGGCGAATCCTTCGCCTGGTCAGCGCCGGCCTGACCAACAAGCCGAACCTCGTTTTAACCGCCCTGAATCATGAACAGCAGGAGACTCACAAAGTGGCTATCCCACTCGCACTTGCGGCATTGCTCGGTCTGGACGCAACCGCCACTGATGACCAAGCCGTCGCCGCCGTCACTCAACTGAAGGCCACCGCCACGGCCCGCAATAACGAACAGCCGAGTCTGGACAAGTTCGTCCCTCGCGGCGACTACGACAATGCCGTATCCCGTGCAACCAATGCCGAACAGGCCTTGGCTGCGCAGAAGGACGCCGAACACAAGAAAGTGGTCGATAGCGAAATCGACGCAGCACTCAAGGCCGGCAAGATCACGCCAGCCACAGCCGACTACCACCGCGCCGCATGTTCCGAGCAGTCCGGCCTGGACCGCTTCCGCGAGTACGTCAAAGCCGCTCCAGCCGTTGCTGATCCATCCGGCCTGGGCGACCGCAAACCCGACGGCACTTCCACCGCCCTGAATGCCGAGCAGCAGGCTGTCTGCGATCAGTTCGGTCTCGATCCGGTGGAGTTCGCCAAAACCCTGAAAAGCGAGGGCTGACCATGGCTTTGGCCGCTGATCACAACACCCCCCAGCAACAAGCGAACGTCCTGGTTATCGGCGTCGGTGCCGGCGTGCGCATTTTCGCCGGTGCCCAGGTCGTTCTGTCCGCGACTGGCTTCGCCATCCCCGGCAAAACCGCGACTGGGTTGACCTATGCAGGACGGGCCGAGGAATCGGTCGACAACGCCGCAGGCATCGACGGTGCGAAAACCGTCGAGATCAGCCGTGGCAACGCCTTCAAGTGGAACAACGACGGGTCCGTCACCAAAGCGCACCTGCTGAAACGGGCCTACGTCGTGGATGACGCCACGGTCAGCGCTACTGACGGCGGCGGGACGCGCTCTGCGTCCGGCCTGATCGTCGGCATCGATTCCGACGGCGTCTGGGTCGAGTAACCCCTCTATATAGGAGCGCACTGCGCATGCTGGTAAACAAAGGATCCATCCAGGCGGCATTCGTCGCCATGAAAACGCTGTTCAACAATGCTTTCGCGGCAGCGCCGAGCACCTGGCAGAAGATCGCTATGAAGGTGCCGTCCAGCACCGGCAGCAACCTCTATGCCTGGCTGTCGGCATTCCCACGGATGCGCCGCTGGGTCGGCGCCAAGCACGTCAAGAACCTCCAGGCTTACACCTACTCGGTGGTCAACGAAGACTTTGAAGCCACGGTTGAAGTCGACCGCAACCATATCGAAGACGACCAGCTGGGTATCTATGAGCCTCAAGCCAAGATGGCCGGGCACTCGGCCAAGCAGTTGCCTGATGAGATCGTCTACGAGCTGGTGAATAGCGCCTTCACGACTCAGTGCTACGACGGTCAATACTTCTTCGACACCGACCATCCGGTTGCCGGCAGCAGTGTGAGCAACATGGGCACCATGCCCTTGTCCGTTGCAACGCTGGCTCATGCGGAGCAAAGCTTCGGGGCCGCATGCACCATCATGCAGGAATTCAAGGACGAAGACGGACGCCCCATCAGCGTCATGCCCAACGTGCTTCTGGTGCCGCCGGCACTGCGCGACACCGCGCGTCGAATGATGACATCGGAGAAGCTGGAAGACGGCCAGGCGAACCCCTACAAGGGCGCTGCTGAGGTCGTCGTCGAACCTCGCCTGATCTCGCGCACTGCCTGGTTCCTGCTGGATACCAGCAAGCCGGTACTCCCGTTCATCTATCAGGAACGTAAAGCCCCGGTCTTCGTCCAGCAAACCGACCCCGAGGCCGAAGGTGTCTTCAGCCGCAAGAAGTACAAGTTCGGCGCCGAGGCTCGCGCGGCCGGCGGGTACGGCTTCTGGCAGCTGGCTTTCGGCTCCACCGGTACGGGGGCATAACCATGGGCGTACTGATCAAGGCCAAAGTGGATGGCTTCCGTCGCTGTGGCGTCGTGCACCGCTCCCACGGCACCTATCACCCCGATGGCTTCTTTACCGACGCCGAACTGGATCAGCTCAAGCGTGAACCGCAACTGCTGGTTACTGAACAGGCCGAAAGCGCCGTTTCCACTGACCAAAGCGAGCTGGTCCAGGAACTGGGCGACACCGTCGCCAATCTGGAGCACTCGCTGGAGCAGGCCCGTAACGGGTTGCGTTCGGCATCGCGAGATCTGATCGACGCTCTGGAGCGCCAGAAGCAAGCGCCCGTCCTGATCCTCGACGCTGTGCGTGTCCTGGAGCCAGCGGACGCTGCGGCGCAAGGCGTGATTTGCATCAAGGAAGACGACCTGGCCGCGATCATCCGCCAGTCCCTGACCAAACCGGAGGCGCATACCGATGGAAGTACGACGCTCGACAATTCCGGCGGTCCTGAAGCGCCGCCGCCTTCGGAGGCGGTTCCGCCAGTATCTGCGGCACCTGGTGCTGACGCGACCGTGAAAGCGGACAAGCCGGCGGGTAAGCGCGGAGCCGGTGACAAGAAGGGTAACGGCGAATGAATCTCTCGCTGCCGAGCGCAATTTCCCTGATCACCCGGTTTGGTGCCAAAGAAATCGCGGACCTCGCGGTCCCCGAGATCAACCGGCCTATCTCTGGCGAGCTGATGGAGGCTGCTGCCAAGGGGGATTCGCTGGACGACTGGGACGCCGAGGATGTGTCGTCCGCCGTCGCGGCATTGGCTCGCATCGCTGATGCGGCCACGCGGGCTCGCAGCGAGATCCAGTATTACCTGCGCTTTCGCCAGCCAGGGCAGGACGCTCCGGACTGGGTCGCCGACGACATCCCCGAGCTGACCCGCTTCCACCTGTACGGCGAGAAGGCCAACGCCGAGTCCGCCGTGCGCCTGCGCTACCGAGACATCATCAAGCGGCTGGAAAAGCTGGCTGATGAGGACAAACAAGGTGGGGCTGCGGAGTCTGGTCAGTCAGGTTTTCAGGTGAGCAACCAGCCTCGGATGTTCGGCCGAACCACATTGCGGGGGCTGTGATGATTGGCGAACTGGAAGACGCCATCAAGGCCAGGCTGGGCGACCTGAAGAGCCAGGTGCGCCGCTTGAATGTAGGGGACTACGGCGGCGAACTCAGTGACGACGACCTGCTTGTTGAGATGCTGAAGAACTCGCCCAGCGTCTTGATCACGACACCAAAGATTGCATTCAAGCCGAAGTCGAACCGCCGTTACCTGGCCACTGTTGTTTTCCGCCTGGTCATCTCCAGCACCTCGGTGCGGGGTGAGCGCGAAACTCGACGTGGCTCCGGATCAGTTGCCAGCGACCCGGGCAGCTATTGGATCTGGGAAAGCTGCCTGCGACTGCTGGCCAACTGGCCGCACAAGCCGGGTGGCGCTCTGGTGAAACCGACCGAGTTCACCAACCTTGTGAACGGCAAGTACCAGGGCAGTCATCTCTCGGTGCTCGGCCAGTCCTTCGCAGTTGAGACGGACTGGGAGATTCCAGAAGGCGAGCTGCCATGGCTGGAGGGCGTCGACATCTCTTATCACGTACCGGCAGGCAACCCGGACGCAACCGTCACCGATTCAATCGACCTGGGAGAGCAATAGATGCAGGTGATCGCTACCAAACATCCTGTGCCGGTCCTGCCGGGCACTGCCAAGGACGGCAACGAGTTCATCAAGCCGTCCCCGGCCAAACCGGTGGACGTTGAAGAACACCCTTACTACCTGCGCCGGATCGCCGCTGGCGAGCTGGAACGAGTGAAACCCAAGAGCGGTGCCAAACAGACCGCTCAAAATGAAGAGGCCAGCCAATGACCATTGCCTTTGACACCATCCCGGCGAGCATCCGCAAGCCTGGTGTGTACATGGAGTTCAACACCAGCCTTGCGGTGCGCAACCTGCCGACCAACGCTCAACACGTCTGCCTGGTCGTTCCGCTCGGAGAGGGTGCAACTGCCGATGCGAATCTGCCCCAGCAGGTCTACAGCGCCGCCGAAGCCAAGGCCGCGTTCGGTGCCGTGGCCGAGGAAATGGTTGCTGCGGCCATCGCTGCATATCGATACGTGGCGATTTCGTGTGTCGGCGTGACGGTAGCTGGCGAAGCTGAGCCGGACATCGCCGAGGCCTTGGCCTCCACTGCCCAGGGCGGATTCACCATCGTGGTCCCCGCCTGGTTCAGCCAGGTCGCCATGACCGCACTGCGGACCCATATCGCAACCTGGACCAGCTCCATCGAGCAGCAGTCGATCCTCGGTGTCTGTGCTGTCACCAGCACCCTGTCTGCCGCTACTGCACTGGCGGCCAGCTTGAATGGTGGAGCGATCACGCTCGCCTTGCTTCCTGGTACTCCGTCAAGCGCCCGCCAGGTCGCTGCGGCCTATGCCGCAGTAATCGCGTCTGAGGAAGATCCGGCGCGGCCACTGAACACCCTCGCGCTGGCCGGGATCGGCGTTCCCCCCATCGCCAGTCGGTTGGGTCGGGTCGAACAGGAAACCTGCCTGGCGAACGGCGTCACCCCTCTGGAGGTTGCTGCCGGCAATGTGGTGCAGATCGTCCGTGCGGTCAGCACCTACACCAAAAGCGCTGCCGGGGCGACTGATGTCTCGCTGCTCGACCTGACCTCGATCCGCACCCTGTACTACGTCCGCCAGGCATGCCGCGACCGCATTCGCCTGCGCTTCCCGCGCTCGAAGCTGAGCAGCAAGACCCCGGACGCAGTGCGAGGCGAGCTGCTGGACGTGCTCAAGAAGTGCGAAGAGCTGGAAATTCTGGAGAACGTCGACGACAACGCCGCAGGTCTGATCGTCGAGCGCTCGGGCCAGGACGTGAACCGACTCAATGCCGCCATTCCAACTGACATCGTCAACGGTCTGCATGTGTTCGCAGGCCGCATCGATCTGCTGCTGTAGGAGCCAATCCCATGTCTGACAAATTCGTCGGAATGATCGTTCTCGAAATCAACGGGAGCGAATACGAAGTGACCAGCGTTGAGCCGTCGATCAAGACCGGCCGCAAAGTGGTCAAGACCATGAACCGTTCCGGTCGTCCGACTGGCACGTCCAAGGGCATCGAAGAGTACGACCTGAAAATCTCGGTCGCAATCCCGAAAACCGGAGAGCCGGACTGGCGGGCGCTGATGGACGCGAAGATCACCATCTTCCCCCAAGACGGCGGCGGAAAACGCGAGACCTACACCGGCTGCAGCCTGATCGAAGTCGGCAGCAAGTACGCAGTCGACAACGAAGCCACCCGCGACCTGACCGTTGTTGCCCTGAACTACTACACGGAATAAGCCATGAGCGAAGACAAGCGTTGGGACGGCCTGACGATCACACGCGAGCTGCCGGTTGGCGTCTACTTCGGCGGCGTGCGGCACAAGCAGTTCACACTCCGGGCCGGGGTGACTGGCGACCTGATCGTGGCACAGGAGGCCCATCCGGATGGGCCGATGCAACTGATCACCCTGGAAGTCTACCGTCGCCAGTTGCTCAGCCTGGGCGACATCGAGCTGAAGTATCTGACAACGGACTTGCTGCGCGACGAGTTGTTGGAAACGGATCTGGCGGTCATTGCTGATGCGGACGTTGAACTGGAAAAAAAGCTGAAGCCGCAGAGCGCGGCCAGCAAGCCTGGCGCCGCATCGAGCACCACCTCGCCCGACACGGCTACCGGCTAGACGAAATCCGTAGCATGACCCGCCGTGAAGTTGAAACGCGGCTGGACCTGATTGCCGGCAAGACCAAGCGCGAACGCATCGTCAGCAAGCGCACCGGCAGGCTCAAGAAATAACCAGAAGGCTCGGCAACGGGCCTTTCTTCTATCTGTAATAAGGTGAGTACATATGTCTGATTTGCGCGTCGCGTTGCGCATTCAAGCCCATGCAGGCGACAGCCGGCGAGAAATCGGGCAGTTGAATCGCGACCTGCACAACGCAGGCAAGCAAGGCGCCCGGTCGCTTGCAGATGAGAGCTGGAAGGTGTCCGGCGCGATCACCAGGATTGGCACAACCGGAGCGACGAGCTACAGGGTCGTGCGTGACGCGATGCGGGACACGGCCAAAGCAAGCCGGACAGTGGCCGAGGAAAGCACCAGGTCCGCCGGGGCCATGAGGAAGGCCGGCACGGACGGTGCGACAAGCTATAAGGTCGTGCGTGAGGCCATGCGCCAAACCGCGAAAGAAGGTAGCGGCACTCAGTTCGTAGTGACAAAGACAGCCGCTGAATTCAAGAAGCTGTCGAACGACGCGCGTAAAGCCGCGCGTGATGCAAAGACCGAACTCAATAGCACGGAGCGCCAGGGCGTCGAGCCGCTGCGGCAGAGCGTTGATCGGACTGAGCAGTCCTTCCGCCGCTTGGCACAGAACGGCGGTCGCAACCTGCGCGGCCTGAAGTCTGTCGCAGCAGGCGTGCGCTCTGAGTTCGAACGCATCAAGCGGGCTGGCAGTTCGGCACAGGGCCAGCTTGCAGGGCTCGGCGCCGGCGTGGGCGTCGCGGCGGGATTGAAGTCGAGCGCAACGCTCGACCGCCAGTTGATTCGGACGCAGCAGACGGCAGGGCTTACAGTCGAGCAGCGCGACGAATGGCGCGGCGAGCAATGGCGTCTTGCTCAGAAGTATGGCGTCGAGCGTGAGCAAGTTCAGACTGGTTTCGACACGTTGATTGCGAGCGGTCTTTCGTATGCCGAGGCAAAGCCCAGTGCCGATGCAATTGCGCAAGCAAGTGCTGTGACAGGCGCGGACAGCGGGATTCTCGCTAAAGCGGTGGTGACAGGGGCAAGTGCATTCGACATCGACCTGTCGAAGCCTGGGGCCGCGCTCGACATCTTGCAGAAGATGACCGTGGCCGGGCGCCTCGGTAACGCCGAGCTTGAGAACCTGTCGAGCATCTTCCCGAAGATTGGCCAAGACGCCAAGTCGGCTGGCATGAGCATGGCGCAGGCCCTGTCGTTCGCCGAAACCTTGTCGCTGATTGAGCTTGATCCAGACCGTTTGGGCACGCTCGCCCAGTCGACGTTGCGCGCGTTCAACAACGGCAGTTATAGAAAGGAAGTGACCAAGGCGACGGGCGTCGAGTTCTTCAACAAGGACAAAAGTCTGCGCGACACGAAAGACGTGTTTGCCGACCTCCAGCGCAAGTACAAAGCGCTGAAAACTGACAAGGATCGCGCCAAGTTCATGGACGTGGCATTCGGCAAGATGGACCAGGACACGCAAAAAGGCATCAAAGCCTTCTTGACCGGTGACCGGTTGGAGAACTTCGCGAAGAACACAGAGACAATCGGCGGTGCAAAAGCGATCTTCGAAAAGGATCTTGCCGACAACGTCGACAGCACAACTGGCACGGCGGGCAGGCTGAAGGCGACGCTCGGCGCCGCGATTGACCGGATGTCGCAGCCGCTGAACAAGGGGTTGGCCGACATGGGTAACTACCTGCTCAACGACCTCAACTTGTCTGGCGAGCAGATGCTCGGCGCCGGGCTTGCCACTGGCGTCGGCGGCTACGTCGCAGGGCGTGGGGCGATGGCCGGTGGCGGCGCGCTGCTGAACAAGTTCCTCGGCGGGCCTGAGACGTTGAAGAACATCGCCGTGGGTAAGGTGCTGGAAGAAGCTGCTGGTGTGACTTCGGTCTTTGTCACGAACTGGCCGGGCGGTGATGGCGGTGGCTTTTCGATGCCCGGCGGTCCGGACAAGAAGGTCGGCGGCACGAAGGTTCCGCCGGTCGTGCCCGTTGAGCCGTCGCCCTGGACAAAAATTGCCGGTGGTGTCGCGCTTGCAACCGTCGCGTCGGTTATTAGCGGCTCTTCGCAAAATACTGACGAGGGCCGACTGAGTGTCATTGAACGATCAAAGATTCATACAGAAGACCAGCGCACATACGGCGTCGCCTTCTATCGCAACCGAATCGACTTGGCGCAGGCCAACCCTGATGCGTCTCAAGATTGGCTTTCGGATCAGGCCCGGCAACTGGCGCAGCAGCAGACCGGGCTTACGGCGTCCGGTGGCCGAGTATCCGAGGCGAACGCCTGGGCGCGTCGCGTGGCGCTGGCTGGGTTGAGCGAGCCGGCCAGGGGGCTGGACCTGCTCCGGGCTGCCGAGCCTGGCCGTGACACTGTCGGCGTCATGGCTCCGAAATCGCAAGTCGGGTCGACGTCCTGGGAAGGGCCGGCGCGCCGGCTTGAAAGTCTGACGGAACCAGGTCGCGTCATGCCCGGCAGCCCGGTGCCAAATGCACCGCTTGCACAATTTGCCGAAGGTGCGTTGAGCCGCATGGAACAGCCCGGCCTGCCGCCGCAAGCGGGCGTGCCTGGCTCAGCCCCGGGTGGCGGTCAAGATGCGGCATTGGTGAGGGAACTTTCGGAAGTCCTGCAGCAGCAGATTAGTCAGCTCCAGGCGCTGGTCGGGCGTCCGCTTGTGATCGACGTGCGCAGTGATAGCGACAACATCTATGCCGAAGTCGAGCGACGTGTCGGCATTCAATCGAGGCGAGGCTAATGGCTTGGGAAGAAACGTTACTGGACGCATCCTTCCGGGGCGTTGCGCTGGAAGTCCTTGCCGAGAGCCTTGGTGGCGGCCGGGAGCTGGCACAGCATGGCGTGCCGTACCGCGACGGCGACGACGTGGAGGACATGGGGCGGAAGGCTCGCGAGTTCTCGCTTTCGGTCGTCTTCTTTGGCACCAACTACGAGATCGCCCTACAGAACCTGCTGGCCGAAGTTGACACGCCTGGCCCGGGGGAGTTGATCCACCCGATCTACGGTCGCGTGGACGTGCTGACCCGGAGCTGGAAAGTCGAGCACTCCGCCGAGCGCCCGGATTACGCTCAAGTTGATCTCCAGTTCGTCGAGCGCACGCCTTCGGAGCCGTTCTTCGCGCGCCAGTTCGAATTCGTTGATGAGGGTGTGCTTACCGGTGAGGATGAGTGGCGCTGGCAAGACGGTCTGCTCGATCTGATCGGCCAGGTGGATGCCCTGGTCGCAGCGGTGCAGCAGTTGATTGGCGGTGGTTGGATTGGCCTCCTGGAGAACTTGCTCGGTCTGCCGGGTATCGGCCTGCGGTTGTTGCAGTTACGTAGCCAGATCATGGGCATCGTGTCCGGCCTCGCGAGCTTGTTCGGTAAGCGGGCAGGTGCCCAGTTCGACCCGCTGCTTGACCTGCAACGCACTCCGACTGAAATCCGTGCAGCGATCTCCGCGTATATCGACCCGTCCCCACTGCCCGGCACTTCGTCTGGCACATTTGCAATCGCTGCAACCGCTGCAACTTCGAGCGCTGCCGGCTCGGGCAATGTGATCGAACAAACTGCCGCCAACCTCGCGATGATCAATCAGCGCTTTGTCGCGCAAGACAATCTGTTGCTTGTTTTTCCCGGTGCGGACTCAATCGAAGCAAGCGCAGCGCGAGTCGGCACTGCAATGCTTGCTCAGGCTAGACTCGGACTGGCTCCGACTGAAGCAATGCTGGCCAGCGTTCCGGCAGGCGGGTTGGCTAGGGGGGCAGACACGATGCTGCCGCCGACATCGGCAGTCGCGTGGGAGTTGGTGCGCATTGTCGTGACTGAAGCGGCATTGGCTCAAGCGTCTGCTGTCATTGCACTGCTCGATGATGAGCGCCAGGTGCCGACGCTCACGCCTGAGCAACTTGAAACTGTTGTTGCCAGCGCTCGGGCTCTTGCTCAAGCAGCAATTGTGCTGCACCGGCGCTTGCTCGATGTCGAGAGCGCGCTGAAGGTGATCGAACCATTGCGGGCAATCTCGGGGATTGTGCAGGGAGCAGCGCGGCATGTGTTGCAGTTGCGACCGCCCGTAGTGCAGCGCACGGTCGGGAGTGAAACCAATCTGCGTCTGTTGGCGCATCACTGGTATGGCGATCACTCGCGCGCCGCTGAGCTGCTGCGCTTGAATCCTGCGCTGAGAAGTCCGCAGGCGATCCAGGCCGGGGAGGTGCTGCGTGCCTACGCCCGTTGAGCAAATCAGGCTGGCAATCGGCGCTCATGCGCATGAACTGTGGGAAGGCTGGTCTGTTGAAAGTGATCTGCTGACACCAGCCGACGCATTCCAGCTTGAGCTATATACGCGCGACCCCGGTCCATTGCCGGCGGCGCTTCGTGAGGGTGCGCCGTGTACGTTGAGCCTGGGCGGGGATCGCGTGCTGACCGGAGTCGTCGACGAGGTCGAACTCGATGTGTCTCGCAAAGGGCGAACGATTCGAATCAACGGGCGTGATAACGCTGCGGTGCTGGTTGATTGCTCGACGCCGTTTGTTGCAATGCGCGAAGTCGGACTGGCGGACATTGTCGACAAGGTCGTCAAGCCGCTGGGCGTCGTTCGGGTTGAGATTCGCGCCGAGAAAGAGAAAACGCGCAAGCGCATTCAGGTTGAGCCCGGCCAAAGCGCGTGGGAGGTGCTGCTCCAGGTGGCTGAGGCCAACGGGCTTTGGCCTTGGATTGAGCCGGACGGACGTCTAGTGATCGGCGGTCCGAACTACACTGCGCCCCCCGTCGCGACGCTGGTCATGCGTGAGGATGGCGTGGGCAACAATGTCGAGCAGCTTTCGCTCAGGCGGTCGCTGCCGGGTCGATTCAGCCAGGTCACGGTCCTGGGGCAGCATGGCCAGTACGACGCCGACGGCTACGACACAAGCCGCGCGAAGCTGAAAACAGTCGTGCGCGACGAAGCGTTGGCACAGCGTGGAATCTTCCGTCCGAAGGTCGTGATAGACAGCTCATGTGAGGACCAGGACATGGCATCTGCGCGGGCTAGAAAGCTGCTCGCGGACAGTCGGCTGGAGGGTCTGGAAATCCGCGCAATTGTCATGGGGCACCGCGCCGGCAACGGCGCTGTCTGGGCACCCGGACAGCGCGTCAGGGTGTTCAGCGAGCCACACGGCCTCAGCGCAATCTATTTCCTCATGTCCCGCACACTGCGTCTGACCAGGCGGGAAGGCGCAATCACTGAGTTGCGGCTGCGTGAAGACAAGACATGGGTGCTCGATGGCAACCCATCGAAGAGCAAGAAAAAACGGAAATCCAGCGCAGACGCTGAATTCATTCGGGAGCTGCACAAGCTATGAGTTTGATAAAGACAATGCGCGGCCAGGTGCAGCGTGCGCAACAAGGTATACGTCAGGCATTCCGCGCTGTGGCATCGCGGAATGCCCATGGCGGAGCGCAGATCGGGGTGGCAATGGAAGGGCTCGCCGGCGAGGCGGTCAATGGCGAGCTGATGCAGCACTATGGCTTTGTGTCCGCGCCGCTGGAGGGCGCTGAGTACATCGTATTGCCAGTGGGTGGCGATACGAAACACTCGGTTGTGATCGCAAGCGGTGACGGTCGCTACCGCGTCAAGGTTGCCGACGGTGAGGTGTCGCTCTACACGGATGAGGGCGACTACATACACATGAAGCGTGGGCGTTTGATCGAAGTCGAGACCGAGACGCTTGTTGTCCGAGCGACAACGAAGGTCACGCTTGAAACGCCGCTTGTGGAAGCGACAGGCGATATCAAGGACAAAATCAGAACGATGCAAGAGGACCGAGGGCTGTACAACGGTCACACCCATGGGGCAAGCCCGGCCCCATCGCCGCAGCAATAGTTTTTTTCATGGGCAAGAAAAACACTTTCTTGCCCGCGCAAGGGATCCTGCCGGGTATGGACGCAGGCATAAACCCAACTACAGGAGACGCAACCGGCAAGCGCATCAGCACGCTTGCCAATGCGGTCTACCTTCGACTCATGACCCCGCTGGGCAGCTACTGGGCTGACCCTCAGCTGGGCTCGCTGCTCTATACCCTTCGCCGCGAGAAAGACCGGTCCTGCGTGGGGCGTCTGGCTAAGCAGTACGCGGAAGTCGCATTGCAACCGCTGCTCGATGACGGTCGAGCAATAACCATCACAGTGAGTGCAGAGCAGCTGCACGACGGCTGGCTGCGTTTGGCTGTCGAGGTCGTGCAGGCAGACGGCCAGCTCCAGACATTCACGCATAACGTCCGGGTGATCTGATGCCTTTTGCCCCCCCAAGCTACGAAAACATACGCGATGCAATTCTGCGGAACATCCGCAGCTTGCTACCCGATGCAGACATCGGAAGCGATTCGGATAACTTCATTCGCAGCGCCGCTGTGGCGGCCTCAATCGAAGGGCTCTACCAGCACCAGTCCTGGCTATTTCGTCAGATTTTTCCCGACACCGCCGACGATGCCGAGGTGCTGCACCATGCCGCGAATCGTGGTATCCGCCCGCGCGCAGCCGTGGCGGCAACAGGAATAGTGCAAATCAGTGGCACGCCAGGCGCAATTCTTGATGCCGGCAGCGTGATAAGACATGTCGCCAGCGGTGCTCTGCTGACAACCACGGCGGCAGTTAGCGTCGGAAGTTCAGGCAATGCATTGGCGCCGGTGATTGCGCAGTCGGTCGGCGTGAGCGCGAACGGTCTGACGGGGCCAGTCATCCTGACCAGCCCGCCACTAGGCATCGATTCGGCGTGCACCCTCGTCGAGGGCCTTGTCGGCGGAAGCGACATTGAGCCTCCAGCCTCGGTCCTCGCCCGGTTGCTCGACGTGCTCCGCGCGCCACCGGCCGGCGGTGCTGCACACGACTACAAGCGCTGGGCGTTAGAGGTTGATGGGGTCGCATCAGCGACTATCTTTCCAAGGCGGCGAGGGGCCAACACGGTCGATGTCATCATCACAAGCCAAGAGGGATTGCCCACAGCCCAAGTGATCGCCGCCTGTGCTGCTCATATTGATTATTTGCGTCCGGTAACGGCTGAAGTGTTCGTATACGCCCCCCTTGTTCAAGTTGTAGCGGCGACGGCGAATGTCGAGCTAGTAGATGGCTACAAGCTCGACGACGTTCAGAGCGCTGCTCAGGCTGCATACGAGGAAGAACTCAACGCGCTGGCTCCCGACGTGCCTCTAAAGCGAAATCGTATCGGAACTATCTTGGGCAACTTGGCCGGCGTTGCTGACTACCAGGTACTGACACCTGTGGCGAACGTGGCACCAACTACTGTTGCCGGGGCAGTAGGCTGGATCAGGCCAGGTGCTATCACGCTAGGACTGATGTCGTGAGTGGCCTGGCCGTGCAGTTGCGTCTATTGCTGCCGCCCGAGGCATACGACGGGACTGCCCCTGTGCTGTCCGGGTTGCTGGAGGCAGAAGCGCATGCGCTTGACGATGCGCAGACTAGCAATAATCGCCTTTATGACAGAGTCTGGCCCGACTCGGGGGCAGCACTTGATGAATTTGAGCGGGTACTTGACCTGCCTGATCCTTGCGTTGCATATGAGAGCCTGACAACAAGGCAGCGTATCGCGGCAGTAATGGCGAAACTTAACGGGGTTGTTGGGCAGTCGAGAGCTTTCTATATACAGCTGGCCGCAAATCTTGGGTATGCCATCACCATTACCGAATTTCGTCCTGCACGCGCCGGCTTTGCCCGTGCAGGTGACGCTATAAATGGTGACGCTTGGACATCCGCTTGGATGATTAACGCAAGTGCAGTAAGCGTTTTTCCAGCTCGGGCCGGCAGTGCTGCGGCTGGCGAGCCGTTGGCGGTATGGGGCAACAAGGTGCTGGAATGTCGAATGCGGTCAATGCAGCCAGCTCACACTACTTTGCTATTCAGTTACGAGCCCGTATAGCGGGGCCAAACTAATTACTTTGATTACTAGGCGATTAAACCTTCCGCAGGTCGCCACGTTTATAGTTCGTCGGAGAAAAACAGATGCAGAAGATTGGCGAAAGTACTAATACAGCGAATCCTTCTGGAGAGTTCACGGAAGGTAATCCTGTTGGTGGGATTCCCGCAACTCTGCTCCGGGCCCCATGGCTCAATACGGTGCAACGTGAATTGGTCGGACTTGTCCTCGGGGCAGGGATTCAGCTCAACGCCGCAGATGATGGGCAAGTTCTTAAGGCTGTGAAAGAGCTTGCCGCAGGTGCGGCAAACTTTAATAAAATTTCAAACCTGCCGACCACACTCGGCGGTTACGGTATTACTGACGCCTACACCAAAGGTCAGATTGATAGTTCTTTGTTGAGCAAGGCCTCGAAAGCCACGACTCTCGACGGTTACGGTATTACTGACGCTTACACCAAAGGTCAGATTGATAGTTCTTTGTTGAGCAAGGCCTCGAAAGCTACGACTCTCGACGGTTACGGTATTACTGACGCTTACACCAAGGGTCAGATTGATAGTTCCTTGTTGAGCAAGGCCTCGAAAGCCACGACTCTCGCTGGTTACGGTATTACTGACGCTTACACCAAGGCTCAGATTGACAGTTCTCTTTTAAGCAAGGCTTCGAAAGCGACCACGCTTGCAGGTTATGAGATCACTGATGCCTATGACAAAGCGCAGATTGATAGTTCATTTAATGCCAAGCTTTCCAAAACCGGCGGGACCTGTACTGGCGGAGTTGTGATCTCGGTTACCGGACAGGACGTTACCTCTGCGGCCCTACACTTGAATAATCCGGCGGCTGGCGGCACTGTAGTTCTCCGCCTTTCAACTCAGAGCACTGCAACTGCATGGATGCATACGCAGAACACGAACATCATGGCAGCCCGTAACGCGGCTGGAAATGCTGCGGACTTGGACGTTGGCTCAGTAACATCTAACGGTTCTCTATGCCATACCGCGGCTAGTTTCATGAAGCCAGTAGCAGGGCAATTCGTAGTGCTGCAAGGAACCGCAACGCTTCCGGCCGGGGGAAGCTGGGCATATTATGTTGGCGCATATAACGGCAGCGGCAACATCCTTGGTGGCAATGCCGGAATTGCCGCCGGCGGAACGACTGTTGGGCAAAACAGTAATTCGGTTGGGTTCGCATGGAGGATTTACTGATGGCGGATAAGTTTGAGGTGGGCGGAGCGATTTCGGGGACCTATATGTACGATTCAAATGTGACAGGCCAATTCTTTACCGAGATTAAACGCCGCGCTGATGGTAGCTTTGAAGTCGTGTATAACGGATATCCATATCATGCCACCGAGCTCGATACGCCGGACGTATACCGTCAGATCCTGGCGGATATTGAAGCCGGTGTGGTCCCCGAGGACTTGCCGGCTCCGATGCCGGTGCGGGCTGATTTGGAGGCCAGGGAGCGGATCTGGCGAGACAGCGAGCTGGAGCGGGTCAAATGGCTGCGTGAGCGACACAGGGACGAAGTTGAACTGGGTCTGAGTACGACGCTGGCGGTGGAGCAGTACGAGGAGCTACTGGCCTACATGCAGGACCTCCGTACTTGGCCGCAATCGACCGGCTTCCCTGATGACAGTGAACGACCGGTGGTGCCGGCTTGGGTAGATGCAGCTCCTGCATCTGCATCGCCGGCGTAAATGCCAAACAGCCCGCTCGGCGGTGCCAAATCTGGCGCGCGCTTACAGCGCGGGACGCGAAATTCGTCAAGGCTGGCCAATTTGCCCTAAAATGCGGACCTTTCTCATCTACAACCGTGAGTAGATTTTGATGACGAGCACGCCCAAGCCTTTGGTCCTGATCATCCTGGATGGTTTCGGTCACAGCGAAAGCCCCGAGTACAACGCCATCCATGCCGCCAACACCCCGGTCTACGATCGCCTGCGCGCTACCCAGCCGCACGGCCTGATCTCCGGCTCCGGCATGGATGTCGGCCTGCCCGACGGGCAGATGGGCAACTCCGAGGTCGGCCACATGAACCTCGGCGCCGGCCGGGTCGTGTACCAGGACTTCACCCGGGTGACCAAGGCCATTCGCGACGGCGAGTTCTTCAGCAATCCGGTGCTCACCGGTGCCGTGGACAAGGCCGCAGGCGCGGGCAAGGCCGTGCACATCCTCGGCCTGCTCTCCGACGGTGGCGTGCACAGCCACCAGGATCACCTGGTGGCCATGGCCGAGCTGGCAGCCCAGCGCGGTGCCGAGCGCATCTACCTGCACGCCTTCCTCGACGGCCGCGACACCCCGCCGCGCAGCGCGCAGTCGTCCATCGAACTGCTCGACGCCACCTTCGCCAAGCTGGGCAAGGGCCTCATCGCCAGCCTGATCGGCCGCTACTACGCGATGGACCGCGACAACCGCTGGGACCGCGTCAGCGCCGCCTACAACCTGATCGTCGACAGCGTCGCCGAATTCACCGCCGAAACCGCCCTGGCCGGCCTTGAAGCGGCCTACGCCCGCGACGAGAGCGACGAGTTCGTCAAGGCCACCCGCATCGGCGAGGCCGTGAAGGTCGAGGACGGCGATGCCGTGATCTTCATGAACTTCCGCGCCGACCGCGCCCGCGAACTGTCCCGCGTGTTCGTCGAGACCGACTTCAACGAATTCCCGCGGGCGCGCCTGCCGAAGCTGGCGGCCTACATCGGCCTGACCCAGTACTCGGCGAAGATCCCGGCCCCGGCGGCCTTCGCCCCGGCCAGCCTGCACAACGTGCTCGGCGAGTACCTGGCGAACAACGGCAAGACCCAGCTGCGCATCGCCGAAACCGAGAAATACGCCCACGTCACCTTCTTCTTCTCCGGCGGTCGCGAAGAGCCGTTCGAAGGCGAAGAGCGCATCCTGATCCCATCGCCGAAAGTCGCCACCTACGACCTGCAGCCGGAAATGAGCGCGCCGGAAGTGACCGACCGCATCGTCGAGGCCATCGAGCAGCAGCGCTATGACGTGATCGTGGTCAACTACGCCAACGGCGACATGGTCGGCCACACCGGCGTGTTCCAGGCCGCGGTGAAGGCCGTGGAAGCGCTGGATGCCTGCGTCGGCCGCATCACTGCGGCGCTGGACAAGGTCGGCGGCGAAGCCCTGATCACCGCCGACCACGGCAACGTCGAGCAGATGGAAGACGAATCCACCGGCCAGGCGCACACCGCCCACACCACCGAGCCGGTGCCCTTCATCTATTACGGCAAGCGTGACCTCAAGGTCCGCGAGGGCGGCGTGCTGGCGGACGTGGCGCCGACCATGCTGACCCTGATGGGCATGGAAATTCCGCAGGAAATGACCGGCACCTCGATTCTGGTCAAGCCATAAGCTGCAAGACCCAAGCTGCAAGAAGGGCACGCGCCGCCTTTTCTTGCAGCTTCCCGCTTGAAGCTTGCAGCTATCCGTCCCCAAGGCGTTTTTTTTGGCGCCAGCGGCGGGCATACTAGGCCAGTCTCCATCCCCTGGTTATCGCCATTCCATGCTTCGCGCCCTGATCGTTCTAGCCCTGACCTGCCTGCTCGGCCCGGCCTTCGCCGACGAGCGCGCGCAAACCCAGCAACAACTGGACGCCACGCGCCAGGACATCGCCGAGCTGAAAAAGAAGCTCGGCCAGCTGCAGGAAGAGAAATCCGGCGTGCAGAAGGACCTGCGCGGCACCGAAACCGACATCGGCAAGCTGGAAAAGCAGGTAGAGGAGCTACAGAAAGAACTAAAAAAGAGCGAGGGCGAACTGGAGCGCCTCGACACTGAAAAGAACAAACTCCAGTCCGCCCGCACCGAACAGCAACGCCTGATCGCCATCCAGGCGCGCTCGGCGTACCAGAACAACGGCCGCGAGGAATACCTCAAGCTGCTGCTCAACCAGCAGAACCCCGAGAAGTTCGCCCGCACCCTGACCTACTACGACTACCTGAGCAAGGCGCGCCTGGCCCAGTTGCGCGCCTTCAACGAGACCCTGCGCCAGCTGGCCAACGTCGAACAGGACATCGCCCAGCAGCAGGCCCAGTTGCTGGTCCAGCAAGGCACCCTCGATGCCCAGCGCCAGGAGCTGGAAAAGGTCCGCGCCGAACGCCAGGACATCCTCGCCAAGCTCAACAGCAACCTGAAGAACAACGACCAGAAGCTCGCCGCCCGTGAACAGGAGCAGGCCGAGCTGGGCAAGGTGCTCAAGACCATCGAGGAAACCCTCGCCCGCCAGGCCCGCGAAGCCGAGGAAGCGCGCCAGCGGGCGCTGCTGGCCGAGCAGGAAGCCGAGAAGAAGCGCCAGCGCGAGGCCGCCCTCGCCGCCCGGGAAGCTCGCGAATCGCGCCCCGACGACGAGCCGAAGAAGCCGGTGCGCACCCCGGGTCCGCTGGTTTCCAGCGACGGCGCGGTGTACGGCGGTGCATTTTCCGCAGCGCGGGGAAAACTTCCGTGGCCGGTCAATGGTCGATTGTTGGCACGCTTCGGTGAAAGCCGTGGCGAGGATTCCCGGGCCAAATGGGACGGCGTGATGATCAGCGCTTCGGCCGGCAGCCAGGTTCACGCGGTGCACGGCGGGCGCGTGGTGTTCGCCGACTGGTTGCGCGGGGCTGGACTTCTGGTCATTCTCGACCATGGTAACGGTTACCTCAGCCTGTACGGTCACAACCAGAGCCTGCTCAAGGGCGCTGGCGACATCGTCAAGGCCGGCGAGGCGATCTCCACCGTCGGCAACAGCGGTGGCCAGAGCACCCCGGCGCTGTACTTCGCCATCCGCCAGCAGGGTCAGCCGACCGACCCTACGCAGTGGTGCCGCGGTCAAGGATAGGCTTTACCCCTTTTTTCACGCGCCGCTCGCCCAGCGGTCCGGCGCGAGGCTCCTCACGGGGCTCACACAGGATCAGGAGTTCGTTCGACATGCTGCATTCGCCTCGCCTTACTTCGCTGGCCCTGGCCGTCGCACTGGTCAGCGGTGCGTCCCTGGCTTTCGCGGCCGAGCCCGCCAAGCCCGCGACGGCGGTCGCGCCGACGACGGTCACCGCCAAGGCCCCGCTGCCACTGGACGAACTGCGCACCTTCGCCGAGGTGCTGGACCGGGTCAAGGCCGCCTATGTCGAGCCTGTGGATGACAAGACCCTGCTGGAAAACGCCATCAAGGGCATGCTCAGCAACCTCGACCCGCACTCCGCCTACCTCGGCCCGGAAGACTTCCAGGAACTGCAGGAAAGCACCAGCGGCGAGTTCGGCGGCCTCGGCATCGAGGTCGGCATGGAAGACGGCTTCGTCAAGGTGGTGTCGCCGATCGACGACACCCCGGCCTCCCGCGCCGGCATCGAGGCCGGCGACCTGATCGTCAAGATCAACGGCCAGCCGACCCGCGGCCAGACCATGACCGAAGCCGTGGACAAGATGCGCGGCAAGATCGGCGAGAAGATCACCCTGACCCTGGTCCGCGATGGCGGCACGCCGTTCGACGTGACCCTGGCCCGCGCGGTGATCCAGGTGAAGAGCGTGAAGAGCCAGTTGCTGGAATCCGGCTACGGCTACATCCGCATCACCCAGTTCCAGGTCAAGACCGGCGAGGAAGTCGGCAAGGCCCTGGCGAAACTGCGCAAGGACAACAATGGCAAGCTGCGCGGCCTGGTCCTCGACCTGCGCAACAACCCCGGCGGCGTGCTGCAGTCCGCCGTGGAAGTGGCCGACCACTTCCTGACCAAGGGCCTGATCGTCTACACCAAGGGCCGCCTGCCCAACTCCGAGCTGCGCTTCTCCGCCGACCCGGCCGACGCCAGCGAAGGCGTGCCGCTGGTGGTGCTGATCAACGGTGGCAGCGCTTCGGCCGCGGAAATCGTCGCCGGCGCCCTGCAGGACCAGAAACGCGGCGTGCTGATGGGCACCGACAGCTTCGGCAAGGGCTCGGTGCAGACCGTGCTGCCGCTGAACAACGACCGCGCGCTGAAGATCACCACCGCGCTGTACTACACCCCCAACGGTCGCTCGATCCAGGCCCAGGGCATCGTGCCCGACATCGAGGTCAGCCGGGCCAAGATCACCCGCGAGCAGGACACCGAGAACTTCAAGGAAGCCGACCTGCAGGGTCACCTCGGCAACGGCAACGGCGGTGCCGACCGGCCGTCCAGCAGCAAGGCCAGCGGCGCGGGCAAGAAGGAGCGTCCGCAGGACGACGACTTCCAGCTCAGCCAGGCCCTCAGCCTGCTCAAGGGACTGAGCATCACCCGCGACAAGTGATGCGCGCGTTCTGCCTCGCCCTGCTCTGCCTGCTGGCCGGTGTCGCCCATGCGACGCCGGCCCAGCAACCCCGGGCCTACCTCAGCGTGATCATCGACGACCTTGGCCAGAGCCCGGCCAAGGACGCGCGCACCCTCGCCCTGCCCGGCCCGGTGACCCTGGCGATCATGCCCGACACGCCCCATGCCAGCGATTTCGCCCGCCAGGCGCACAAGGCCGGGCGCACGGTGATCCTGCACATGCCCATGGACCCGGCCACCGGCCCCTATGCCTGGCACCCGGGCACGCCGCTAGCGGAACTGGAGCAGCGCCTGAACGCCGCGCTGCAGAAGGTGCCCTACGCCGCCGGGGTGAACAACCACATGGGCAGCCGCATGACCGCGCAGCCGGAGGCCATGGCCTGGCTGATGGGCGAACTGCAGCGGCGCGACCTGTTCTTCGTCGACAGCCGCACCAGCGCCGCCACCGTGGCGGCGGCCAAGGCCCAGGCCATTGGCCTTGCCAGCGTGTCGCGGGATGTCTTTCTCGATGACGTGCGCACGCCCGAGGCGATAGCCGGGCAACTGCGCCTGGCGGTGGAACTGGCACGCAAGCAGGGCACCGCCGTGGCGATCGGGCACCCTTATCCACAGACCCTGGAAGTGCTGGAACGCGAGCTGCCGCGGCTCAAGGCCGAGGGCGTGGAACTGATCGGCCTGCGCCAGATCATCGGCGAGCGCAGCAACCGGGCCATGCCCGCCCACGGCAAGGGCGGGATCTACAGGTAGCGGGCGAAGGTGGCGTCGACGAAGCCGTCTTCGCGCATCTGCTCCAGGCACTGCTGCAACGTGTTCACCACCTCGTCCGGCACGCTGCGGTTCAGCGCCAGGTACAGCTCGGTGCCGTTGAAACGCAGTACGGTACGGAAGGCGGTCATGCCGATCTGTCGGGCCAGGTAGCGGCCGGCCGGGTCGCCGGTGGCCCACAGGTCGATCTCGCCGCTGGCCAGCTTCTTCGCGTTGTCCTGGTCGCGCAGCACCAGCACCGGCTTCAGACCGCTCTTGTGCAGGCTCTCGGCAATCGCATCGCCCTTGTACGCGCCAATGCGCAGACCCTTGGCCTGCTCCAGGCTGTCCAATTGCAGCGTACTGCCGGCACGGGCCAGCAGCACCCAGTCATCCGGGCCCAGGGGGCCGACCCACTTGAACAGTTGCTCGCGGTCCGGCTGGCGGGCGAGGACGAAGACACCGTGGTTGGGCGTGTCCTTGGCCTGCTGGTAGACCCGGCTCCAGGGAAAACGCAGGGTCATGCTGTAGGGGATGTCGGCACGACGGAACATCTCCCGCACCAGGTCGGCGGCGATGCCCTGGATTTCCGCCTCGCGGGCGAAGCTCTTGCCATCGCTGGACATGTTGTAGGGCGGGAAGTTTTCGGTGAGCAGGACCAGGGGTTCGCTCGCATGGGCGATGCTGGTCAGAGAGAGAAACAGGAAGAGGAATCGAGCGAACATCGAAGGAGGCCTGAGATTACTGGGGCTGCTTTGCAGCCCTTCGCGAGCAAGCTCGCTCCCACAAGGGCCAGAGCAGGCCTGTTCTTTTGTGGGAGCGAGCTTGCTCGCGAAGGACCGCAGAGCGGTCCCGATTCACGCAGAATCAGCGCACGACAATCCCGCGCTGCGCCATATAGGCCTTGGCCTCGGGCACGGTGTACTCGCCGAAGTGGAAGATGCTCGCCGCCAGCACCGCGCTGGCGTGGCCTTCGAGAATGCCATCGGCCAGGTGCTGCAGGTTGCCCACGCCACCGGAGGCGATCACCGGGATGCCCAAGGCATCGCTGATGGCCCGGGTCACGCCGAGGTCGAAGCCGCTCTTCATGCCGTCCTGGTCCATGCTGGTGAGGAGGATCTCACCGGCACCCAGGCCTTCCATCTTCTTCGCCCACTCCACCGCGTCCAGCCCGGTGGGCTTGCGCCCACCGTGGGTGAAGATCTCCCAGCGCGGCGCTTCGCCCGGGCCGGACACCTTCTTCGCGTCGATGGCGACGACGATGCACTGCGAACCGAAATGCGCCGCCGCTTCGCCGACGAACTCCGGGTTGAACACCGCCGCGGTATTGATCGAAACCTTGTCGGCACCAGCGTTGAGCAGGTTGCGGATGTCCTGCACGGTACGCACGCCACCGCCCACGGTCAGCGGGATGAACACCTGGCTGGCCATGCGCTCGACGGTGTGCAGGGTGGTGTCGCGACCATCGACGCTGGCGGTGATGTCGAGGAAGGTGATCTCGTCGGCACCCTGCTCGTCGTAGCGACGGGCGATTTCCACCGGGTCGCCGGCATCACGGATGTTCTCGAACTTGACGCCCTTGACGACCCGGCCGTTGTCCACGTCCAGGCAAGGGATGATGCGTTTGGCCAGGGCCATGGCGTTCTCCTCAGCCTTTGTAGCTGTCGCAGAAGGCCTGGGCCTCGGCGACATCCAGGGTGCCTTCATAGATCGCGCGGCCCGTGATGGCACCGATGATGCCCGGGGCCCTGGCGTCCAGCAGGGCCTTGATGTCGCCCAGATTGTGGATGCCGCCGGAGGCGATCACCGGGATCTTCGTGGCTTCGGCCAGGGCCTTGGTGAAGGGCACGTTGCAGCCCTGCATCATGCCGTCCTTGGCGATGTCGGTGTAGACGATCGCCGAGACGCCATCGGCCTCGAAGCGCTTGGCCAGGTCGATCACCTGCACCGAGCTGACCTCGGCCCAGCCGTCGGTGGCGACGAAGCCGTCCTTCGCGTCCAGGCCGACGATGACCTTGCCCGGGAAGGCGCGGCAGGCTTCGGCGACGAACTCCGGCTGCTTGACCGCCTTGGTGCCGATGATCACGTAGCTGACGCCGGCCTTGACGTAGTGCTCGATGGTTTCCAGCGAGCGGATGCCGCCACCGATCTGGATCGGCAGGTTCGGGTAGCGCCTGGCAATGGCGGTGACCACTTCGCCGTTGACCGGCTGGCCTTCGAAGGCGCCGTTCAGGTCGACCAGATGCAGACGGCGGCAGCCACCTTCAACCCATTTGGCGGCCATGCTCACCGGGTCGTCGGAGAATACGGTGGAATCTTCCATGCGGCCCTGGCGCAGACGTACGCAGGCACCGTCCTTGAGATCGATAGCGGGGATAATCAGCATCTGGAAAACCTGTCTAATCGGTAAACGGTGAGCCCGGGAAGTCAGTTCTTCTCGAGCGCCCACAGGTCGACTTCAATGCTCTCGAAGCGCTCCTTGAGCTGCGTCTGAACATCGAAGATCGCCCGGTTGTAGTAGTGCGGCGCAATTTCCTTGGCGAACAGTTCCAGCACCTCGGCCACCTCGAACGAGCCCAGTTGCAGCTCGAAGCGGTCTTCGAGGAAGCGCTGCAGGGTGTCCAGCGCCTCGCGTTCCTGTTCGGCCGCGAGGGTGATGACCGGCGCCTTGTTGCGCGAGCGATTCATTACCAGCGGCCATCCCAGGCGGCGAAGTTCTGCAGCAGTTGCAGGCCGTGGGTGTGGCTCTTTTCCGGGTGGAACTGGGTGGCGAAGCGCGAGCCTTCGGCCAGCACCGCGGCGAAGTCGACGCCGTAGTGACCGCGACCGACCACCTGGGACGGCTTACCGGACTCGATGTAGTAGCTGTGCACGAAGTAGAAGCGCGCGCGGTCCGGGATGTCGTGCCAGAGCGGGTGATCGATCACCTGGCTGACTTCGTTCCAGCCCATGTGCGGCACTTTCAGGTGCTCGCCGTCTTCATGCAGGTCCTTGCCGAAGAAGCGCACCTTGCCGGGGAACAGGCCGATGCCGTCGACACCGTCGTTCTCCTCGCTGTGCTCCAGCAGCGCCTGCATGCCGACGCAGATGCCGAGGAACGGACGGTCCTGGCTGACCTCGCGGACCAGGGCGTCGAAGCCCAGGCGGCGGATCTCGGCCATGCAGTCCCGCATCGCGCCGACACCCGGGAACACCACCCGGTCGGCTTCGCGGATCACGTTGGCATCGCTGGTGATCAGCACCTTGCCTGCGCCCACGTGCTCCAGGGCCTTGGACACCGAGTGCAGGTTGCCCATGCCATAGTCGATAACGGCAACGGTCTGCATCACAGGCATCCCTTGGTCGACGGCATCTGCCCGGCCATGCGCTCGTCCAGCTCGACGGCCATGCGCAGCGCGCGGCCGAAGGCCTTGAACACGGTTTCGATCTGGTGGTGGGTGTTGTGCCCGCGCAGGTTGTCGATGTGCAGGGTGACGTTGGCGTGGTTGACGAAGCCCTGGAAGAACTCCTGGAACAGGTCGACGTCGAAGCCGCCCACGCTGGCGCGGGTGTACGGCACGTGCATCTGCAGGCCGGGACGGCCGGAGAAGTCGATCACCACGCGCGACAGCGCTTCGTCCAGCGGCACGTAGGCGTGGCCGTAGCGGCGGATGCCCTTCTTGTCGCCGATGGCCTGGTTGAAGGCCTGGCCGAGGGTGATACCGACGTCCTCGACGGTATGGTGATCGTCGATATGCAGGTCGCCCTTGCACTCGATGTCCAGGTCGATCAGCCCGTGACGGGCGATCTGATCCAGCATGTGCTCGAGAAACGGCACGCCGATATCGAATCGGGCCTTGCCAGTGCCATCCAGGTTGATCGAGGCCTTGATCTGGGTTTCCAGGGTATTGCGCTCGACGGATGCCTTACGTTCGACCATCACCAGCTCCGCAAAATCATTGGGCGAAAAAGGCGGTCATTATAGGCCCAGAACGTCGCATCTTGAAACGAAGATGACGTGTGGTGGTGGGGTTTTGGGCCTGCCATGCAGGCCTTCGCGAGCAAGCTCGCTCCCACAAGGGCAATCCTGGCCTTCCCCAGTGGGAGCGAGCTTGCTCGCGAAGGGCCGCAAAGCGGCCCCGAATTGCCTGAAATCAGTGGAACAGCACGGCCGTCTTCTGCAGTGTCGCCCACACGCCCCAGGCCAGCGGAATCCCCACTGCCAGCCAGGCGGCGATCACCAGCGGCTTGCTCGCCGGCGAGGCCTTCCACTCCAGCACGGTGCTGCTGTCCGCCCCCTTGTCATGCCCCAGCGCCTGTTCGGCAGCCAGTTGCGCATCGGTCATGAAGTACTTGTCGGCCACCGGACGCACCAGGGCGTTGCAGATGAAGCCCAGCACCAGCAGGCCGGCGAGGATGTACAGGGTGATGTCGTAGGCCGCGGCCCGCTCCACGCCGATCTTCAACTGGTACTCGCGCAGGTAGTTGACCAACACCGGCCCCAGCACGCCCGCCGCCGCCCAGGCGGTGAGCAGGCGACCGTGGATCGCGCCGACCATCTGCGTGCCGAACAGGTCGGCCAGGTACGCCGGCACCGTGGCGAAACCGCCACCGTACATCGACAGGATGATGCAGAACGCCGCGACGAACAGGGCGATGTTGCCCAGATGGCCCATGTTCGGCACCAGTGCGTACAGGGCGAAGCCCAGCGCGAAGAAGGCGAAGTAGGTGTTCTTGCGCCCGATGTAGTCGGAGAACGACGCCCAGAAGAAGCGCCCGCCGATGTTGAACAGGCTGAGCAGGCCGGTGAAGCCAGCGGCGATCGCGGCGATCTGCGCCAGTTGTCCGGCGTCCAGTTCGCTGAAGGTCAGGTTGTTGCCCAGCAGCTTGCCGGCGAACACTTCCTGCAGCAGCGGCGAAGCCATGCCGAGGATACCGATGCCGGCGGAAACGTTGAGGCACAGCACCAGCCAGATCAGGGCGAACTGCGGCGTCTTCCAGGCCACGCTGACGTGCACGTGACGGTGGGTGATCATCGCGTTGTTGACCTTCTTCGCCGGCGCGACCCAGCCCTCGGGCTTCCAGCCGGTGGGCGGCACGCGGTACGAAAGGGCGCCACCCATCATGAACACGAAGTAGATCACCGCCATCACCACGAAGCTCTGCCACACGCCGACGCCCTCGGGGCTGGCGAAGTGGTTCATCAGTGCCGCGGCCAGTGGCGCACCGACCATCGCACCGCCGCCGAAGCCCATGATCGCCATGCCGGTGGCCATGCCGCGCTTGTCCGGGAACCACTTGATCAGGGTCGAGACCGGCGAGATGTAGCCCAGGCCCAGGCCGATGCCACCGATCACCCCGGAGCCGAGCCACATCAGCCAGATCTGGTGCGAGTACACCCCCAGCGCGGAAATCAGCAGGCCGCCGCACCAGCACAGTGCCGAGACCACACCGGCCTTGCGCGGCCCGGCGTGTTCCAGCCAGCCGCCCCAGATCGCCGCCGAACAGCCGAGGAAGATGAAGAACAGGGTGTAGATCCAGCCGAGCATGGAGATCGGCCAGTCACAGGTGGAAGAGAAGACTTGCGCGAAGAAGCCGATATCCGCCGAGCAGGCGACCGGCGCCGTGATGCCGATGGCCTTGGACAGCGGCAGCCAGAACACCGAGAAGCCGTAGGCCATGCCGATGCACAGGTGGATGGCCAGGGCCGCCGGTGGAACCAGCCAGCGGTTGAAACCGGGTCGAGCGACGATGCGCTCCTTGGAGAGGAAGCCAGGCGTGCTGTCGACGGCTCCCGCAGTGATGGTGCTCATTATTGTTGCCCTCGTAGATAGGTAGGGTTCCCCTGTCGAACCGGATGCCCAGCGACTTTGGCGCACGCAGGCAGCGAGTCGTTTTCTTCAGGCAGCCGGCCCTGTCGCGACAATCCGTCGCAGCAAGACCCGGGAACACCGCAAGAGTAGCATTTAGCTAGCTAACAAAAATCAAACTGATATCGCTGTTTTTCCTGCAACTGAGACTTGTCTCGCGGAACTGTCCGTCAGCAGGCGGTCGAAACGCCAGGCAAGGCCCCCTATGGCGTACAGGCCGCCGGGCCTGATCCGACAAACTCCAACCCCTTTTTCGACAAAGGGCAGCAATCGCAGTGGCGCAGGTCGCAAGGCTATACTCTGCGGCTGACTTTTCAGACATCGGACTACAAGGACTCGCCCATGAAAGCGTTCGGCAAAATCCTGGGACTGGTGGTGCTCGGGCTGTTGCTGATCGTCGTGGCGGGAGGCTTCGCCCTCACCCACCTCTTCGATCCCAACGACTACAAAGACGAGATCCGCCAACTGGCTCGCGACAAAGCGCATGTCGAGCTGACCCTCAACGGCGACATCGGCTGGAGCCTGTTCCCCTGGCTCGGCCTGGAGCTGCACGAAGCGAGCATCGCCACGCTGAACAAGCCCACCGAGCCCTTCGCCGACCTGCAGATGCTCGGTCTGTCGGTGCGCGTGCTGCCACTGCTGCGCCGTGAAGTGCAGATGAGCGACGTGCGCGTCGAGGGCCTGAACCTGACCCTCAACCGCGACGAGAACGGCCACGGCAACTGGGAAGACATCGGCAAGCCGCTGCCGTCCGCCACCCCGGCGAGCAGCGCCGAAGCCACCCCGGCGGCACCGAGCGCAAGCCCGGCCAGGCCTGCTGCCAGCGAGCGCCCGCTGAAGCTGGACATCGACAGCCTTACCGTCAACAACGCCCGGGTGCAGTACAGCGATGCGCGCAGCGGCCAGAGCTTCAGTGCCGAGAGCATCCAGCTGAGCACCGAGGCAGTGCATGACGGCGTGAACATCCCGCTCAAGCTGACCGCCTTCCTCAGTGCCGCCCAGCCGGTGCTGCGCGCGCGCATCGAACTCAACGGCGAAGCCCGCTTCGACCGTGCCCTGCGTCGCTACCAGCTGGAAGACATGAAGCTCACCGGCGAACTCTCCGGCGAACCGCTGGCACAGAAGAGCGTGACCTTCTCCGCCCAGGGCCAGTTGCTCGCCGACCTGGCGGCCAACGTCGCCGAGTGGAACGGCCTGAAGCTGTCCGCCAACCAGCTGCGCGCCCTCGGCGAACTGCACGTGCGCGACCTGAACAGCGAGCCGAAGCTCACCGGTGGCATTTCCATCGCCCAGTTCGACCTGCGCAAGTTCCTCGACAGCGTCGGGGTCGCCCTGCCGGCGATGAACGATCCGACCACCCTGACCAGTGTCGAACTGGTCGGTCGCCTGGAAGGCAGCAAGACCAGCCTGGCCCTCGAAGACCTGGCCCTGAAGCTCGACGCCAGCACCTTCACCGGCCGCCTGGCGGTGGAAGACTTCGCCCGGCAATCCCTGCGCATCCTGCTGAAGAACGACAAGTTCGACGCCGACCGCTACCTGCTGGCCAAGAGCGAAGCCGCGGCCAGTGCCGGCGCCGCGCGCCAGGCCGAGGTCAAGAGCAGCGAGGCCAGCGCCATCAGCGGCCCGGGCACCTCGCCATTGCCCGAGCCTCCGACTCAGGTCGCCTGGAGCACGGACAAACTGCTGCCGGTGGACCGCCTGCGCGCCCTCGATCTGCAGGCCGACCTCAGCTTCGGCGAGCTGACCCTGGACAAGCTGCCGATCCAGAACGCCGAGCTCAAAGCCAACGGCCAGGGCGGCCTGATCACCCTCGAAGGCCTGCGCGGCGACCTCTACAACGGCACCTTCGAAAGCCGCGGGACCCTCGACGTGCGTCCGGCAGTGCCGCAGATCGGCCTGAACAGCAAGATCGGCCGGGTGCCGGTGGAGCACTTCATCAAGCACGACGGCGACACGCCACCGGTCAAGGGCCTGCTGACCCTGGACAGCGACCTGACCGCCAGCGGCAACAGCCAGAAAGCCCTGGTCGACACCCTCAACGGCAACGCCAGCTTCGTCATCAACAACGGCGTGCTGGTCAACGCCAACCTCGAACAGCAGCTGTGCCAGGGCATCGCCACCCTCAATCGCAAGCCCCTGAGCGGCGAGCCTCGCGGCAAGGACACGCCATTCCAGGAGCTGAAGGGCAGCCTGGTGCTGCGCAACGGCGTGGCCAGCAACCCGGACCTGAAAGTGCGCATCCCTGGCCTGACCGTCAACGGCAACGGCGACATCGACCTGCGCGTGCTGGGCATGGACTATCGCGTCGGGGTGATCGTCGAAGGCGACAAGCGCGACATGCCGGACCCGGCCTGCCAGGTCAACGAGCGCTTTGCCGGGCTGGAATTCCCGCTGCGCTGCCGTGGCCCGCTGGAGCTGGGCGCGCGGGCCTGCCGGGTCGACCAGGAAGGCGTCGGCAAGCTGGCCGGCCAGGTGCTGGGCAACCGCATCAACGAAAAACTCAATGAAAAACTCGACGAGAAGCTGGGCGACAAGGTCAGTCCCGAGCTGAAAGACGCACTGAAGGGCCTGTTCAAACGATGACCCCCGAGCAGTTTTCCACCGCGGTTCTCGACTGGTTCGATCGCCACGGCCGCCACGACCTGCCCTGGCAACAGGGCATCACCCCGTACCGGGTGTGGGTCTCCGAGATCATGCTGCAGCAGACCCAGGTCAGCACCGTGCTCAACTACTTCAGCCGCTTCATGGACGCCCTGCCGGACGTCCATGCGCTGGCTGCGGCGCCTGAAGACGAAGTGCTGCACCTGTGGACCGGACTCGGCTACTACACCCGCGCGCGCAATCTGCAGAAGACCGCGAAGATCGTCGTCGAGCAGTACGGCGGCGAGTTTCCCCGCGACGTGGAGAAACTCACCGAGCTGCCCGGCATCGGCCTGTCCACCGCCGGCGCCATCGCCAGCATCAGCATGGGCCTGCGCGCGCCGATCCTCGACGGCAACGTCAAGCGCGTGCTGGCCCGCTACACCGCGCAGGAAGGCTACCCGGGCGAACCCAAGGTGGCGAAGGCGCTGTGGGCCAATGCCGAACGCTTCACGCCGCACGCGCGGGTCAACCATTACACCCAGGCGATGATGGACCTCGGGGCCACCCTGTGCACCCGCAGCAAGCCCAGTTGCCTGCTGTGCCCGCTGGAGCGCGGCTGCGAGGCGCACATGCTCGGCCAGGAGATCCGCTACCCGCTGCCCAAGCCGCGCAAGGAACTGCCGCAGAAGCGCACGCTGATGCCGCTGCTGGCCAACGACGACGGCGCCATCCTGCTTTACCGGCGCCCGTCCAGTGGGCTCTGGGGCGGCCTGTGGAGCCTGCCGGAGCTGGACGACCTGGACGACCTGGAACACCTCGCCGAGCAGCACCGGCTGAGCATCGAGACCCGTCACGAACTCAGCGGCCTGACCCACACCTTCAGCCATTTCCAGCTGGCCATCGAGCCGTGGCTGGTACGCGTCGGCCAGCAGGGCGATCACGTGGCCGAGGCCGACTGGCTCTGGTATAACCTCGCCACCCCGCCGCGCCTGGGCCTCGCCGCCCCGGTCAAGAAACTGCTGAAACGCGCGGCCGACGTATTGATTGCAGGAGAGTCGCGATGACCCGCACCGTTATGTGCCGCAAGTACAAAGAAGAGCTGCCAGGCCTGGAGCGTCCACCGTATCCGGGGCCGAAGGGCCAGGACATCTACGAGCACATCTCGCAGAAGGCCTGGGCCGACTGGCAGAAGGAGCAGACCATGCTCATCAACGAAAAGCGCCTGAACATGATGAACGCCGAGGACCGCAAGTTCATCCAGGGCGAGATGGACAAGTTCTTCTCCGGCGAGGATTTCGAGAAGGCCGAAGGCTACGTTCCGCCGTCGGAATGAGGCCGGGAAACGTAAGCGTCGGTATTAATTAAAAAAATTTTGAAATTGTTGTTGACGCAAACCTGAAAAAGCCTTTTAATGCGCCCCGTTGCCCAGATAGCTCAGTCGGTAGAGCAGAGGATTGAAAATCCTCGTGTCGGCGGTTCGACTCCGTCTCTGGGCACCAAGACAACGCAAAGCCCCTGAATCGAAAGATTCAGGGGCTTTTTGTTTGGGCCCGAAAAAAGCACACCTCGGACCCCTGCGGGAATTGATCGACATCAATACGCCATCAGTCGATCTATGTAAGTTGTGGAGAAGGACATTCGAAGGAACAGAAGGCCCCTCCATGAGTGATGAATCCCCCGTACTCCCGCTCCCAGAGCCCGGGGTAACCGTGCACCACGCTACACCTCCACAGCCCGTCGCCCGCCCGCATCGCCGCCCTCGCAAGCCCGCCCCGATCGTCGAGACCGATATCGAGCCGGACAGCCCCGCCGCCATCGAAGTGGCCCATGCCCCCCACGGCAGCAGCGAGGACAGCTCGTCCGCCGGGCTGCCGCACAACTACCCGTACAGCACCCGCATGCGCCGCGTCGAATACGACAAGGCCAAGCACGCACTGCAGATCGAACTGCTGAAGGTGCAGAACTGGGTGAAGGAAACCGGGCAGCGCGTGGTCATCCTTTTCGAAGGCCGTGACGCCGCCGGCAAGGGCGGCACCATCAAGCGCTTCATGGAGCACCTGAACCCGCGTGGCGCGCGCATCGTCGCCCTGGAGAAGCCCTCCGAGCAGGAGAAGGGCCAGTGGTACTTCCAGCGCTACATCCAGCACCTGCCGACGGCGGGCGAGATGGTCTTCTTCGACCGCTCCTGGTACAACCGCGCCGGCGTCGAGCGGGTCATGGACTTCTGCACGCCGCTGCAATACCTGGAATTCATGCGCCAGGCCCCGGAGCTGGAACGCATGCTGTGCAACAGCGGCATCCTGCTGTTCAAGTACTGGTTCTCGGTGAACCGCGAGGAGCAACTGCGCCGCTTCATCTCGCGCCGCGACGACCCGCTCAAGCACTGGAAGCTGTCACCCATCGACATCAAGTCGCTGGACAAGTGGGGCGAGTACACGGCGGCCAAGGAAGCCATGTTCTTCCACACCGACACCGCCGATGCGCCATGGACAGTGATCAAGTCGGACGACAAGAAGCGCGCGCGGCTCAACTGCATCCGACACTTCCTGCATTCGCTGGACTACCCGGGCAAGGACTTCCGCATCGCCCACGAACCCGACCCGCTGCTGGTGGGCCGCGCCTCGCGGGAGATCGAGGAAGACCGCCGCGACGAGGAAGACGTGCAACTGCAGAGCCGGGTCAGCTCGCTGGTCCTGCCGCGCTAGAAGTTGGCGATGGCGCTGCAGTAGTCAGCCTTGGCGGCCTTGACCGGCTCGGGTGCGGCGCCGTCGATACGGTTGAATTCGACACCGCACGCGTCGTAGCCATGCAGCGTCAGCTCGTAGTCGGCACCGGCCTTGGGGGTAAAGGTGAACATCCCGAGGCAGGTGCTTTTCTGGTTGTAACTCACCGCACGGCCGCCATCGAGGAAGGTCAGGGTCAGCGGCTTGTCCGCGGCCACCTTCACCTCGCTGCTGGCCCACCCCGCCGGCACCGGCTTGCCGGCCGGCATGCCGAGGTGCTCGCTGTTGCGCTGGGCGAAGGTTTCGTTCGGCACCACGATCACCCCGGCACCCGGGCTGTACCAGTCCACGCATTCCAGCCCCGGCACGCCACGCACCATGCCGTCGGATACCACGCGCAGGCGAGCCGTCTCGCCGCTGGTGGGCGAGGCGAACGGGGTGTTGAAGGATTTGACTGCAGCGATGTTGCCGCAGCCGCTCAAGGCAGCGGCGGCGAGGCACAGTGGCGCGATGGTTTTCATGGAGGGATTCCCTTCCTGCGATCCGATAACCTGCCTGTGACCGCCCTCCCCGGCTTGGGTTTCCCGGTCAACTGCGATTCAATACGCGCAATTTGACTGACTTCGCAAAAGGAACACCCCATGGCCTCGAATACCAAGCAACAGAAACGCGCCAAGCGCGCCGCCGCCAAGGCCCGCGAGAACCGCATGGTACGCAGCGGCCAGGCGGTCAAGGGCGGCGGCGAGGCCTCCAGCGCCAGCGTCCAGCAGGTGTTCGACAAGGCCATGAGCTCGAACAGCTACGCCAGCCTGTTCGACAAGATGAAGAGCGCCCAGGAGACCAGCCTGGAGGCGATGATCGCGGTGTTCATGGTCGACCCGCTGCTGACCCTGGTGCTCAAGGGCCACAAGGAAGAACACGCCACCGACTACATCTGCCTGGTGTTCTGCGCCTATCGCAAGTGGCTGGATGGCACCGAGGAAGCCGAGGCCATGGCCTGGCTGGAGAGCGAGGAGTTCCAGGACGCCTATGTGGCGGCCTCGGAGCTGGTGTCGAAGCAGAAGAAGTTTGCCTGAGCCAGACAGCTCCCACAGGATGGTGTACAGAACCGAATTGCGAGAGCCCCAAATGTCTTCGAACAACAAGCAACAGAAACGCGCCAAGCGTGCTGCCGCGAAGGCCAAGCAAAATCGCGTGGCACGGAACCGGTCGACACTTACGCTACCGAGCATCGACGAGTTCTTCATGAGCACAACAGAGCGCGGCCTGAACGATGAACTGTTCGAGGAGATGGCTGACGCGGAGGAAACCAGCCTTTCATACATGATGGAAGTGTTTCTGGACGACGAGCTTCTATCGATGGTGGCGCAAAACTATAGCGCACGGGACATGCAGCACTATGTTGATGGGGTTCTGAGCACCTATCGCATGGTGAGCGCGGGCGCTACCCCCGACGAGGCCATCGCGTGGGCGAGAGGCGAAGAAGTCCTGGAGGCCTACCTCACTGCCGTCCAAATCAAGATGGCTGTCGCTGGCATGGACGATACCGAAGAATGAAGAGGCCGCGATCAGATCGCGGCCTTTTCGTTTCCACTCAAGCCACTCAGTTGTCCATCACCAGGCGTGCGCCCTGCTCCGCCTTGCGCTTGCGCGCCACCAGCAGGCCAGCAGCCACCACGGCAATGCTCAGCAAGCCAGTGGCGATCACTTCGGCCCGGTGGTCAGGACGCACCAGCATCAGGGTCAGCACGCCGATGATGAAGAAGATGGTGGCCCAGGTCAGCACCGGGAACGCCCACATCCTGAAGGCGATCTGCTCGCCGCGGGCCATGCGCTGACGGCGCATGCGCAGCTGCGACACAGCGATCACCAGGTACACCAGCAGGGCGATGGCACCGGAACTGGCCAGCAGGAACTCGAACACCTGGGCCGGCGCCACGTAGTTGGCGAACACCGCCAGGAACGCCGCGGCAGTGGACAGCAGCACCGCCCAGTGCGGCGTGCCGCTGGCATTGGTGCGCTGCGCCACGGCCGGCGCGTCGCCACGCTTGCTCAGGGAGAACAGCATCCGCGACGAGGTGTACAGCGCCGAGTTCAGGCAGCTGGTCACGGCGATCAGCACGACGATGTCGACGATCAGCTTGGCATGCGGCACACCCATCAGTTGCAGCACGGTCTGGTAGGAACCGACTTCCGCCAGCGAACCGGCATTCCACGGCACCAGGGCGACGACGATGAAGATCGACACCAGGTAGAACAGCGCGATCCGCCAGATCACCGAGTTGGTCGCCTTGCTGATCTGCTTGCCAGGGTCCTTCGACTCGGCGGCGGCGATGGTGACGATCTCGGTGCCCATGAACGAGAACATGGTGGTCAGCATGGCACCCAGCACCGCGCCGAGGCCGTTGGGCATGAAGCCCTGGGTATCGAACAGGTGGCTGACACCGCTGACCTGGCTGTTGGGCATGAAGCCGAAGATCGCCGCCAGGCCGAGAATGATGAAGCCGATGATCGCCACCACCTTGAGCAGGGCGAACCAGAACTCGAACTCGCCGTAGTTCTTCACGCTGAACAGGTTGGTCGCGGTCAGCAACAGGGTGATCACCAGGGTGAAGACCCAGATCGCCACGTCGGGGAACCAGGCATGCAGGATGGTCGCGGCGGCGTTGGCCTCCAGCGGGATCACCAGCACCCAGAACCACCAGTACAGCCAGCCGATGGTGAAACCGGCCCAGTGCCCGATGGCACGGTCGGCGTAGGTGGAGAAGGAACCGGTGTCCGGCGAGGCCACGGCCATTTCGCCGAGCATGCGCATCACCAGGACCACCAGCGTACCGGCGGCGGCGTAGGCCAGCAGCACGGCCGGGCCGGCCGCGGCGATAGCGTGGCCGGAGCCGACGAACAGACCGGCGCCGATCACGCCTGCGATGGACAGCATGGTCACATGCCGTTGCTTGAGCCCCTGAGCGAGGTCATTGGAATTGTGCTTACCGCTCATAAAACTACCTATGCAAAGAATGGGGGATCTTCCCGCGTTCGAGGCCGCATGCCCTTGTGAGGCGCCTGGGTCTCGTGAGAGGTGGATGGCAATAAGCGGGCCAGATTGATGAACCCTTTATGCCGAAACACCCCGCAACCACGACACACAAGGCCTGCGGCCCTTTCAGCCAGCCATTGGCCAAAAGGTCGCCAAACTTGCCAGACTTTGCCGGATTACTGAAATACCCACTTACAATTAGAAACGGGTGTGCCATAACCGTTCACAGGTAACACCTTGTGCAACTTTATGGATCACCATAGGTGCAACCCATAAACGAAACCTCACTTGGTGGAAGTGCTACCGACGATCGCCGCGACCAAATACGGCTTTCCAGCAGCGGCCAAAAATGGCACCATCGCGCCTTTTTTCATCCAGGCAGAGGCCCCGCGAAGCGGAGCGGCGGACAGCGACGCGACAGTCCACTGCGACGATGCGACACCCGCCTCCCCCATGGCCGACCACGCTGCTCGACCTTCTTGGCTGCGATCCGAGCGCTATGCTAGCGTGGCGCCTCGCCAGGACGGCCGCCAACAAGCAGAACGCACAGAACATATGAGGACCGCACATGGCCCAGGCCACGCCCGCGCTGGAAATCCGCAACCTGCACAAACGCTACGGTGAGCAGGAAATTCTCAAGGGCATTTCCCTGACCGCCCGCGACGGCGACGTGATCTCCATCCTGGGTTCCTCCGGCTCCGGCAAGTCGACCTTGCTGCGCTGCATCAACCTCCTGGAAAACCCGCATCAGGGCGAAATCCTCGTCGCCGGCGAGGCGCTCAAGCTCAAGGCCGCGCGCAATGGCGAACTGGTCGCCGCCGACGGCAAGCAGATCAACCGGATGCGCAGCGAAATCGGCTTCGTCTTCCAGAATTTCAACCTGTGGCCGCACATGACCATCCTCGACAACATCATCGAGGCGCCACGCCGGGTGCTGGGCCAGAGCAAGGCCGAGGCGATCGAGCAGGCCGAAGCGCTGCTGGACAAGGTCGGCATCCACAACAAGCGCCACAGCTACCCCACCGAACTGTCCGGGGGCCAGCAGCAGCGCGCGGCCATCGCCCGCACCCTGGCGATGAAGCCCAAGGTCATCCTGTTCGATGAACCCACCTCCGCGCTGGACCCGGAAATGGTCCAGGAAGTCCTCAACGTCATCCGCGCACTGGCCGACGAAGGCCGCACCATGCTGCTGGTGACCCACGAAATGAACTTCGCCCGGCAGGTGTCCAGCGAAGTCGTCTTCCTTCACCAGGGCCTGATCGAAGAGCAGGGATCGCCGCAGCAGGTTTTCGAAAACCCGACCTCGGCGCGTTGTAAGCAATTCATGTCCAGCAACCGCTAACGGAGCAACACGCATGCAGAACTACAAGAAATTCCTCCTGGCCGCTGCCGCCACGCTGGTGTTCTCGGCCAACGCCATGGCTGCGGAAAAACTCAAGATGGGTATCGAGGCGGCCTACCCACCGTTCAACAGCAAGGACGCCAGCGGCCAGGTGGTCGGCTTCGACAAGGACATCGGCGACGCCCTGTGCGCCAGGATGAAGGTCGAGTGCGAAGTGGTCACCTCCGACTGGGACGGCATCATCCCGTCGCTGCTGGCCAAGAAGTACGACTTCATCGTCTCCTCGCTGTCGATCACCGACGAGCGCAAGGCCGCCGTCGACTTCACCGACCGCTACTACTCCAACAAGCTGCAGTTCATCGCGCCGAAGAACGTCGACTTCAAGACCGACAAGGCCTACCTGAAGGGCAAGACCATCGGCACCCAGCGCGCCACCCTGTCCGGCACCTGGCTGGAAGACAACTACGGCAAGGACATCACCCTGAAGCTGTACGACACCCAGGAAAACGCCTACCTGGACCTGACCTCCGGTCGCGTCGACGCGCTGCTGGCCGACAAGTACGTGAACTATGACTGGCTGAAATCCGAAGCCGGCAAGGACTACGAGTTCAAGGGCGAGCCCGTGGTGGAAAGCGACGAGATCGGCATCGCCGTGCGCAAGGGCGACCCGCTGAAGGACAAGCTGAACGCCGCGCTGAAGGAAATCATCGCCGACGGCACGTACAAGAAGATCAACGACAAGTACTTCCCGTTCAGCATCTATTGATTCGCCCCGACCGGTACCGCCCCGCGCGGTGCCGGTCCCTTGAACAGCCTGCCCATGAATATTGATCTACACGGATTCGGCCCGGCGCTCGCGGCCGGCACGCTGATGACCGTCAAACTGGCGCTGTCGGCGCTGTGCCTGGGCCTGGTCCTCGGCCTGCTCGGCGCCCTGGCCAAGACTTCGCCGTTCAAGCCCCTGCGCTGGATCGGCGGCACCTACTCGACCATCGTTCGCGGCGTACCGGAACTGCTCTGGGTACTCTTCATCTATTTCGGCTCCGTCGCGCTGATGAGCCAGCTCGGCGACCTGCTGGGCCTTCCCGGCCTGGAACTGAGCGCCTTCGCCGCCGGCGTCATCGCCCTCGGCCTGTGCTTCGGCGCCTACGCCACGGAAGTGTTCCGCGGCGCCCTGCTCGCCATTCCCAAGGGTCACCGTGAAGCGGGCCTGGCCCTCGGCCTGTCGAAGGGGCGGATCTTCTCGAAGCTGGTGCTGCCGCAGATGTGGCGCATCGCCCTGCCGGGCCTGGGCAACCTGTTCATGATCCTGATGAAGGACACCGCGCTGGTCTCGGTGATCGGCCTGGAAGAGATCATGCGCCAGGCGCAGAACGGCGTGACCACCACCAAGGAACCGTTCACCTTCTACATGGTGGCGGCGATGATCTACCTGGGGCTGACCATCCTCGCCATGACCGGCATGCACTTCATGGAAAAACGTGCCGGACGCGGCTTTGCGAGGGCCAACTCATGAATTGGGACGTCATCATCAAGTGGCTGCCACGCCTGGCCGAGGGCGCGACCCTGACCCTGGAGCTGCTGGCCATCTCGGTCATCGTCGGCCTGATCGTCGCCCTTCCGCTGGGCATCGCCCGCTCCTCGCGGCTGTGGTACGTACGCGCGCTGCCGTATGGCTACATCTTCTTCTTCCGCGGCACGCCGCTGCTGGTGCAGCTGTTCCTGGTCTACTACGGCCTGGCGCAGTTCGAAGTGGTCAAGACCAGCGCGCTGTGGCCGTACCTGCGCGACCCGTTCTGGTGTACCGCGCTGACCATGACCCTGCATACCGCGGCCTACATCGCCGAGATCCTGCGCGGTTCGCTGCAGGCCATCCCCCGCGGCGAGATCGAAGCGGCGCGGGCGCTGGGCATGTCCCGTGCCACCGCGATGCTCCACATCATGCTGCCGCGCGCCGCGCGCATCGGCCTGCCGGCGTACAGCAACGAAGTGATCCTCATGCTCAAGGCCAGCGCCCTGGCGAGCACCGTCACCCTGCTGGACATCACCGGCATGGCCCGCACCATCATTGCCCGGACCTACATGCCGGTGGAGATCTTCTTCGCCGCGGGCGTGTTCTACCTGGTGATCTCGTTCGTGCTGGTGCAGGCGTTCAAGCTGCTGGAGCGCTGGCTGCGGGTGGATGCGGCGCAAGGTCGCTGACCGCTGGATTCCCGCTCCTTCTCATGGGAGCGGGTTCACCCTGGCCCCTGTGGGCGCTGGCTTGCCAGCGATGAGGCCCTGAAGCTTCCCACAACCACACGCTACTGGCCTGATGCTCATGCCCTACCTGGAAACCACCCAGCTCCTCCCCCGCTTCCAGGCCCTGGACCAGTTCCTGCGCGAGCACCATCACCTGTGGCACCCGCGGCCCTTCACCACCCTGACCCTGCCTTGGGAAACCCACCACCCGGCGCTGGCGCAGTGGCTGCGCGAGCAATCCCTGGCACATGCCGAAGCGGCCCACAACGACCCCGGCAGCGTCTCGGCCCCGGCACCTTATCCACAGCTGGCGACCCGGGCCGGGGAACTGGCGGCGATCGGTGACCTGCCCACAACCGAGATTGCCGCCGCCAGCCCACGCCTCAGCGTCGATGTCCCCGGGCGCAAATGGCAGCAGATCGAAGCCTTCGCCGCCCACCTCGATTTCGCCCGTCGCCCCCGGCACTGGCTCGACTGGTGTGCCGGCAAGGGCCACCTCGGCCGGCGCCTGCTGGGCACGGACCAGCACCTCACCTGCCTCGAATACGACCCCGCCCTGGTGGCCGCCGGGGAACAGCTCAGCCAGCACCATCATCTGTCGGTGGAACATCGCCTGCAGGACGTCATGGCGCCAGACGCCGCCACTCGACTGAGCGCGACCCACACCCCGGTGGCCCTGCACGCCTGCGGCGACCTGCATGTGCGCCTGATCCAGCTGGCCAGCGCCAGCGGCTGCCCGCAACTGGCGATCGCCCCCTGCTGCTACAACCGCACCGCCGGCCCGCATTACCAGGCGTTATCCACAGCGGCCCGCGCCTCGACACTGCAACTCGACCTCGACGACCTCGGCCTGCCGCTGAGCGAGACCGTCACCGCCGGCAGCCGCGTGCGTCGCCAGCGCGACCAGTCCATGGCCTGGCGGCTTGGCTTCGACCTGCTGCAACGCCAGGTACGTCACAGCGACGACTATCTCCCCACCCCGTCGCTGCCGAGCGGTTGGCTGCAGAAGCCGTTCGCCAGCTATTGCCAGGACCTCGCGCTCATGAAGGGCCTTCTTATAAAGGAAGCCCCCGACTGGACAGCCCTCGAAGCCGCCGGCTGGCAGCGCCTGGCCCAGGTGCGCAACCTGGAGCTGGTGCGCAACCTGTTCCGCCGCCCACTGGAACTGTGGCTGGTGCTCGATCGTGCACTGTATTTGCGGGAACAGGGCTACAACGTCCGCCTCGGCACCTTCTGCCCCCACCCCCTGACCCCGCGCAACCTCATGCTGCTGGCCGAACAACCTGTGGATAACTCTGTGAGCAACTTCACCGTAGCGGGCTGAGAGATCTCCCCGTCAATGGTTTTCCACACCTGTTAAACGCCTGAGAAAACAGCTCTTTGCACCGCCGTCAATGCGGCGGGGTAGCGCACTTGCATGGGGTGCAAGGGGTCGAGTGTTCGAATCACTCCGTCCCGACCAAATAACTCCACGACTTAGGCCAGTTCAGAGATGAGCTGGCCTTTTTCGTTTCAGGGACTTTTGCGGGACTTTTTATCCTGCCTTCCTCCTCAGTATCGTCAGCGCCGGCCCTCGCGAGTCCGTCGCGGATATCTTGTTGGCCTCATCGATCAGTTTTCCCAGCTCTGCAGCTGAGTAATGACTGGTAATGCTGCCATTCTTGTGGCCCAGCAGGGCCCGCCGGTCTTCCTCGGTGACACCCGCTGCCCGTAGCCTTCTCCCGAAGGTGTGCTTCAGGTCGTGGATGCGAATCGAGGCGAATCCCTTCGGCGCCGGTCGCAGGAAACGTTCCTGGTACTTCTTCGCAGCCCGGATCCGGGCCTTCTTCCAGGCGGAATCGTTCATCCGATGAACCGGTGTCGCCTTGCCGTTCCTGTCGGGCATCCCATACGGAAATACCCAGACCGGATCCAGGCCACGCTGCCCCTCGATGACCGATTTGGCCACCGTGTTCAGCACGACCAGCCGTTCCTCTCCGTTCTTCACACCCGATCCCTTGTCCCTGCCTCCAAAATCGGAAGGAATCAGAAACACGCTGGTGTCGAGCTCCGGTACCGGGATCTCCCAGTCCCACCTAAGCTTGACCACTTCCTGTTCCCGAGAGCCGCAGTTGACCTTGTAGAGCGCCATTCGGCGCAGGTGATCCGGCAGTTCCGAAAACAGCAGTGACTGCTCTTCCCACGAAAGCGGGTAGGGCGTTCGTCTTGATCGCTTCTCGTCCAGCTTGCTGATCATCGGTACCGTGTCCAGCCAGGGCCGTTTCTCTTCATCACGCCATTTCCGGGCGCACAGGTTGAGAATGCGGATGACCTTCTCCAGAGCGATGTTCACCGTCCTTGGGGTTACTCCAGGCTTTACCTTGCCGGTCGATGTCCTGCCCGGCTTCAGCTTGTCCTTGATGTACGGGGCAAGCGACTCGTCATCGACGTGCGTGAGCGGTAGGTCGCCGATGTAGGGCTCCAGTTGCTCGAGGTAGATGGCGGCCAGGCCAATCGACGGCATATCCTTGTACTCCACCAGGTAGCGGGTCGCGGCTTCGCGCCAGCTCCTGACTCGGCGAATACCGTAGACCTTCTCCTGTCGGAGCTTCTCGAGCCGGTGTATCAGGTACTGTTCTGCTTCCTCCCGGTTGCTTGTGCCAGTGCTTTCTTGAATTCGCTGACCTCTGACGACCTTGTCGACATGCCAGATTCCGTTTCTCTCGTAGAGGCCAGTGATGGTTTTTCGCGCCATGGTTTTTCTCCTTGGCGCTCGCTGCGGAATCGATCTTGTCCCTGGGCACCGTTCTTTTCAATAGCCGTTCGTTCGATGTAGTCGTCTGCCCAGGCGTCCAGTTCCTCGCGATCAAAGCCGATGCCTTGCCGGCCTATGCGAAATTCGCGGACATAGGGACGGACGGTCTTGTTGAACTCATCCCTACACATCCCGAGATAAGCTGGCGCCGCCCCGGCCCGGATAACGCGTGGTGGGCAAGAAGTCCGGTTGGGCAGGGGTTGCCTGCTGGCGTCTGACATGACATCTGCCTCCTGGCATGACGGTGTCATGCTCGATGCAGAGCAGATGAAGAGCAACCCGCTGCGGCGGGTTGCTGCGTGCCCAGGCGAAGGTACAGTCTCATGCGTCCAGGCGGCGCGCGCGTTGTCGGCATGAGGATATGGAGCTACAGGAGGATGGTGGGTGAATTCAGTTCCGTCGGATGACGATCCGCCTGGGCAGGTGTCCCGGGAGGCACTCTACGATGAGGTATGGCGTCAGCCGATGCTCAGGGTGGCCGAGCGCTATGGAGTTTCGTCGAGCTTCATGGCGAGGGTCTGCACTTCCATGAACGTGCCGCGCCCGCAGCGCGGCCACTGGGCCAAGCTTGAGCATGGCAAGCCAAGCCCCCAGGTACCCTTGCCTGACGCACGCCCTGGAGATCATTTGATATGGCGAAGAGGCGACGCCCCGGGGCCGGCTAGGTATCCGCTTCCCAAGCCGCCGGAGCGCCAGGTTGCCCGTCCGCGGCCACGTATTTCTCGCTCAGCCCGCCATCCTCTGGTCAGCGGTGTACGAGACCTTTTTACCAAGGGAAAGGTGATCGACAGTGGCTACCTGAAGCCGTCGCAGAGGCGCCTTGTGGATGTCGTAGTGTCGGAGCCGATGCTCGACGATGCGCTGGATATGGCCAATGCCCTGTTTCTTAGACTGGAGGCCGCTGGATATCGGGTCATGCTCGCGCCGAGCGATCGCACCTATTCCCGCGCTTCCGTGGAGGAAAGGGAAAAGCCCGGAAAGATGGCCAACCATCGTTATCCGAGCCTTTGGCATCCCTCCAAGGCGACTGTCGTCTTCGTGGGCTCCGTCGCTATCGGCCTGACTATTTTCGAGATGACCGAGGAGCTGGAGGCGCGGTACGTCGATGGGGAATACATCCCTCTTGGCAAACTACCGGCTGCCGAGCGTCGTCGTTCGATGCCCAGTTGGAGCTGGACCACGCACAAGCACTTCGCTACCGGGCGGCTGTGCCTCCAGGCATTCAGTCCGTACTCAGTCGTAGATTGGGTGCATCGCTGGCCAGAGGCCAAGGCGCGCGAGCTTCGGGGGCAACTGGACGAAATAGTCGACTATCTGGCAAAGGCGGCGGCAACCATTGCCGGACTGGTCGAGGAGGGCGAGCGCCAGGCTGAGATCCGAAGGCGGGAATGGGAGGAAGAGCGGCGGCGACTGGAGGAGCGGTGGGAGCGGGAGCGCCAGGAAAAAGCCAGAGCAGAAGCCCGACAAGAGCTGATTGAGGCCATTCGTGCCTGGGATGACGTGCGGCGGATACAGGCATTCTTCCGCGAGGCCGAGGACGAAGCTTTGTCGCGAACGAGCGAGGAGCGGGAGGTGTTACTGAGGCGCCTGGCCATTGCCAGGGAGCTTGTAGGGGAGATAGATACGCTTAACATGCTGATGAAATGGCAAGGGCCAGAAGAGCGGTGAGAACAAAACGCAACCTGGCTTTAGCTCTCGAGCGTGAGCGGTCTAATCGCTTTGGTTTTTCACGGGTTAGGTATACGGTACATCTTCTGGTTAGTTACAAATGTGGTAGCCATAGGGCTACCGGTAAAAATAATCAAGGAATATGGTTGATATGGATTACTCATCGTGGCCGGAAAATATGATTGCTACGCTGATCACCAGGGGGCTGGAAGAGAGCTCGGTTCGTAAAGCTTTCGAAGAAGGTCATGCTGAGATTCGTGCGGTGTATGAAAAAGAAGATCTGAATTCGGCAGGTGCCCATTTCGTAAAGAGACTGGAGCGACACGATCTTGATCTGGAACTAGCTTGGGAGCGTGGTCAAGGTCGGTTGAAGCGCGACCTTGCAGTAGCGTACAAAATTTCAGAGGCAGACGTGATGCTTCGCTTCACTCGAGGCGCAATGAAGAAGACATCCATCCTGGGCTGGTTTCGCGGTGAAGAAGTTGATCTCACCGCATCCCTGAACTTCTGAATGCTTTGATTGATACAGCGGTGCTCTCCTAGGGGAATACCAAACTCCCGGTCCAAAGGACCTTGCCGCTTGGTTTAGAAAGAAACCTCCGCCAGCCGGCTATGCTTTGAAGTCTTCAGCTACGAGAGTGTGGAGCGTCAGGTGATCGAGGGCACCTCCGAGATGCTGTGCGGATTCGGGCATTCGCAGTAGTGCGCACTGGCGGTGAGATCAAAGTATTTGCCAGCACCGCGCTCTCCCTCAGAGGGTGATCCAGACAAGCTTGCGCAAATCACCTAGAGCAGGCATTGGCCCCATCTCGACGACATTGCACCGACCTGTGGAGCTAGGACGCTAGAGCATCGATCAGGACTGCAGTCCTTTGGTTGCCTACACCAGTAGAAAGGCCGCCCCTCCCGAGAGAGCTTTCGGCTTTCCGTTCCCGCCATTCCCCGCGCTGTAGCTATTCCAAGAATGGAGCTACCGTCACGAGTCTATCGTACGAACCAAAACTGTTAGACGTCATCTCCTTCATCTCCCCGGTTGTGCTCCTCAAAGTTATGAAAGCTCTTTTGGCCACGGCTCTTGCGGATGCGACCAATTTTCGTGTTGTCGACTCTCCGCTGAAGGAAAGAAACTAACTTCTCGAATCGAGTTAGGGGGATTGTTTGCCATTTTGAGCCAAACTCTCTTTGGATGGCTTGGTAGATAAGCATGTACTTTCGATTGTCTTCTTTCTCAAGGTCTTGCTTCTGATAGTCCTGATATTTACGGATAAGATATTCGATGTAGGAAGCTCTTTCGGCGGTTGCTCCAACTGCATCGTTAGGTGGGGTGAATTTGACTGAGCTCTTCGTGGTTTTTAGGTTTACGGTTTTCGCCTGTATGGCTCCAGGGCTTTTATACGCTACGTTGCCGCCAATATTGAAGATTGCAACGCTCTCAAATTTATCCAGCAGTCGCTGTGCAACGATGCCATGAAAAGGGCCAATTTCTATTGTCCCTTTGGTTTCGTGCTCGTATTTCATTTTTTCTAGTCTAGGAGCAGGATACTCTTCAACCTCTGCGTCTATGATCGCGTGATGCCTTCCGCAGAGGAGAATTAAATTGGCGAAGCCGTGTCTCTCTTCGCTGGTCTGCGCTGGATCGTATCTTGGGCCGTTCGGCGATGTGGCTCGAATGTGGGCAATCTCGCCAGTTACTGTCCCAGACTCTTCTATTAGAGGGTTCGAGCAAGCAGGGAATGCACAGCGATTGCTCGACACAGCAAATAGGCGCTTTACTGTTTTTAGTGTGGGTGAGTTCATAATTTATTACTGGCGGTTAAGCTAGCGGGTAGAGAAAAGTGTAGCTTTGATTGTCCATAGAATAGAGTTAATAACGGTTGAGGGTATTGTTAAAGGGTGCGCTCCAAGTGTGCGTCAGTGGATTTTACAAGGTCCTTAATGAAGCGGATTGCCTTTTCAAGCTCATCGCGTTTGATTAGGTGAGCTGCAGGCGAGCCATTATTCAATGGCTTGGATCGATGCACGGCGGCGCCACGCTTTGAAATCCATTTATTGAGTGCTGCTTTGGCCTTTTCTGGTTCATGGTTTGCCCAGTTCCAGCCTTGAGTCACATCAATGTCAAGATAGTCGAAAAATAATTTCTTGGTTTTATCAGATGCTGGGTTGTGGAACTGTTTTAACTCAAGTTGCAGTCTATTTAGAATGAAGTTTCCTACATAGCTACCGTTAACTGCAGCAAGTCGTTTTTGAACTCCCTCCACCACTCGGTCTTCTACATATGTTTCCCATGCCGTTAGCGCCATGACCAATCCTGCGCGTTTTAATACTTCGGCGTTTGGTGGTGGCGGATTGGAATTTATTGCATCAAAATTGGCAAGAAGGTCTTCTGCATCTTTTATTCCGTGCTCGAATGAGGTTTTGGCAAGGGACATTTTTAGTCTCTAACGATAAAATTTAGGGTCGTTCAAAAACGTAAACTTATATTGGTCTGCTCACGAATTTGGCGGAAGTTAAGCTCGCTCTTAAGCGTTAGCTCCGCTGCTCGCGTTTGCTGGCTGGAAGGCGTGAATTTGCCGTTCGGAGCTTGGATTTAAAGCTGTGATTTCCGCGCGCAATTGACTGGCCAGCTTTGGTTTTTACGGAAAATGTCTCTTTGATGATGTTTTTGTAGCCGTCATTGATTTCGTATTCGAAGGAAATACTGTCTGACTTGAATGCCCATTGCTGAGATCCAGGAGACAGGAAGCTGTATTTTTCTCCATCTATTGTCAAGACATGCGAGTGTAGCGCATTTGTATTCCCGCCCCTGCTGGGTGGGCGCGAATTCTCTTTAAGGAATTTCTCGTATTTTTCAAATTGAACGTTCTTAATACTTTTGTGAGACATGATTTCTCCTGCGGCTTGTAGTTGGACTATCGGGGTGCATAGTTTTTGGCTGCTTGGCGAGGGAAGTGGGCGATAGTTGAGTAAGTGCTTGGGTTGCCTAAACTTAGAGGGTGCTTGCTATGAGAGCCACTACAGATACAAGTAAGGCGATAGCTGAAATTAAATTTGCACGCTTTGAATGTAGCAGTGAAAGCTTTGTATTTAATCTGCGCTCGAGTTCCGCTTCTGAGGTAACGCCCCTTAACTCCGCGTAGACCCCTGATGACGCCTCAGATTCATCATCTATGTAGATGGAAACATCAAATCTTTGGCATTTGCGAATGAGGCGCTGTTTCCTTGTTTCTTGGGTGGGGCCAAAAACTTTGCCCCAGTCAGTGTCTTTTCCTTTAGAACGGAATGGGAGCTTCATAGGGCATCTCTGGCTATTAAGTTTATCGGTGACTATGCGAAGCATAGAGGTCGTATGCAACGACCGATTCGGCAACAGAGTGAAAATCAGAGCAAAAACTAGGTGTCACCTTCGATCTCCTTTAGCGTGCGACCGGCATGATCCTTCCAAGATATCGGCCCGGGAGCGGTTCCACCTCGAATCACTCCTGCGGCCGCACTTGGGCTCGAGAACTCGACGTCTTTAGTGAACGCGAACAGTCCGTTTTGTGGCTGAAGCGTTCCATCCTCGATTAGTTGGTGTCGTAGCTTGAGTATCCAGGCACCATGTGTCTTCCCACTTTGCCGCTCCTGAAGGACTGCCGTTGATCCGGCTAGAACGACAAATCCATTGGGTGATCGCATTCCGCGCGCTTCCGCATTCTTGATCCTGGATACAAGAACCTCGGTCGGTTGGAATGGCTCCGCGATCGGTTTCACCGGAGTGAGCAGCTCCGAGCCAAGTACCGGCAAGAGTTGTCCGACGCGCTCGAGGTATACCTCCATGTCGTGTTGATCTGACTCAGGCAGATGCGATCCACTGTTATTTGCGTTCACTAAGCTGTAGCGGCCAACAAGACTAGCAAGCTCAATGATTCGCCCCTCAAGGTAGCGGATGTGAGCCTTGGTGAGATTTTCATCCTTGCTCACGAATACGATGGCGGAATTCCAGTATTCCTTGTTCCGATGCTGTTTAATACGGTCTAGAACGACTTCCGCTTCACCCACATATGCAACTTGCTTACCTGACTCGGGATCTTCCCCGAGCAAGAGATATACGCCAGGCTGCAGAAGTTCGCGACGATTAAGGAATAGATCTAGGTCGGAGCGTGGGGCTGCGATGGCCTTGCCTGACCAATTGGAGATTTCTGCCGTGCGGACGCGCTTCGGATCGCCTAGTGGAAGGAAAAGTTTGATAGTGGCAGAAGGGTTCATTTGTGACGCCTAGCGTTTGGCTAAAGGGTGGCCTGAAGTACTATGTTACCAATGTTCTGGGTGAGCGGGGCTAGCAGCTGGAACCAATGTGCGTAAGGCCAGCGCGCCGCTCACCAGCGTGGACTGCTTGTTATGTGTTGCCTGCGTTATTGAAAGGTATGATGCTCGCTAATCCATCATCTACATCTAGGCCATAACTTACGGCTATTTCAGCTACTGAAACTCCGCATTTTTCCCTAAGCTTAAACAGCTCGCGCTCTAATATTGAATTTTGCACAGGCTGATCAAATGTTGAGTACATTGGATGGCCAAGCTTGTTGTTAAAGTCTTGGCACGCGCTCTTCATTCGTTTAAGCGCTTTGGCTAAATTGGAACTGCTTGGTAAAGCCTGCAGAGACTTGGTTAGTTCAGATCTTATTTCGATAACGCTTTGACTGCAATGACTAGAGTCTTCCATGTTGCTAGGATTGAAAAGAACTCGCTTGTCTTCAAGAAAAATAATGATGTTCTTGGCTTCGTCAGCTTCAATGGTGGGTGCGTTCCATTGAATTCCAAATATTGGACAGCTTAAGCCTGTAATGTTTTTGTAGATGCGTTCGAATTTCAACTCATGCTCCTTGATTGGTGCGTAAATTTTAAGCTGGCGGGAAGCAAGGCGTAGCTTTAGGACTCCAGTGAACGATAGTTGAGTATTTCGTTGTACTATCATCACGTAAGAGCCTAAAAGTGCAAGGCGGAAATAATTATGGATATTCTTAGTTTTGTCAGTTTGTCAGTTTGTCAGTTTGTCAGTTTGTCAGTTTGTCAGTTTTTAAAGAAGAGATTGCGTGAAAACTGCTGCTTCTGCTCGACTCTGTTACGCGATTTTTCCCGCAAAGCAAAGGACTGCGTTGGAGCCTGAATATATACCTATATTAAACAACTCCTGCTCTCTAGGGGGATCCCGTCACCCTTGCGTTCCTCCGTCGGGCTCGCGGGACGCTCCCTGTATTTTGCGCCGACGGCTCTGATCCTGGATACCTCCGGCCCATGAGGGCCTGCGCGCTCCGCTTGCCGATCTGTGGCATGGGTGGAGTGGGGCGGTCTTGTGTTCCCTTTAACGTATCACGGCGTTCTCGCCGTCAAGGGCTGCGCGTGCGTGCACGCTAGCGTCCTGGCGGCCGTCATTGACCCCTGACAGCTGCGCTGCGTCGTGCTGGCGACGGTTCCGGGCAAATCCGCCCGAGCAACCGGAGCACGACTATGTCGCAACTTTCCTTTTCCTTGTTCGATTCCATGCTGTTGGTGCGTGATGCGCAGGGGCGCTACCTGCCTGCGTCCGTGGATCAGATCTTGAGTGTTGCGCGCCAGGCGATCGATCAGAAATACCAACGCGGGGCACTGTTCAATGCACCGGAGATGGTCAAGGACTACCTGCGCACCAAGCTGGTTGGTTTCGAGCACGAGGTGTTCGCGGCGCTGTTCCTCGACAGCCAGCATCGGCTGCTGGAGTACGTGGAGTTGTTCCGTGGCACCATCGATGCGGCGGCGGTGTATCCGCGCGAGGTGGTGAAGGAGGCATTGCGTGTCAATGCAGCGGCGGTGATCTTCTCGCACAACCATCCGAGCGGAAATCCAGAGCCGAGTCAGGCGGACAAAGTCCTGACCCAGCGCCTCAAGGAGGCCCTGGCGTTGGTGGACGTGCGCACGTTGGATCACGTGATCGTCGCGGGTGATGCGACTGCATCATTTGCAGAGCACGGGCTGCTTTGACATCCGGGGGCTTCGGCCCCCTTTTGGCTGCGCCACCGAGGCGGGTGAGTCCCTACGGTCTTGGCATCCTGGGCCGGTGGCCTGGCGCGCTGCCGTGTTGTGCGCCCAGCCTAGCTGCGCGAGTCTCGATAATTAAGTTTGATGCAAATAATAAATGTCTGAAAATCATAATGGCCGATATCGATCCGAAAACGAAACCGCTATACAGGTCTATTGCTACTAATAGCAAGTATCAATGATGCCGCCTCGATTAAAGTTCAGGGAGTTAGCAAGTTATAGAGTGCTTGATAACTAACAGCGTAATAAAAAATCAAAACTAAGCTGAGCGCTGGGCTTCTCACCCGGCGAGTCGCCGCTCAGAGATTTGGTCGTTGCCGACTTGGTTCTCTTCATCTTTCGGGATACTTTACTGCTATTTTTAACATTCTTATCAGAGGCATGACTGAACAGTGCTTCCCAAATCGCGCTACGGTAAAAAGCAAGCTCATCAGGCGACATGTCATCTAGGAAAGAGCGCCCGACATGCTGTTGATATGCCGGAGGCATAGGGAACGCTACTGCTAAATCTTCGAGCATCGAAATATAAGTCAATATTTTCCCCTTTGACTCCCAGCCATTTTCAAAGGGGTCGCCACGGTGAGGAATTGAAAATGAGGCTTTTTTATAGATGGAAGAACTTTGTGTTGATACACATAAGTTGGCCCCCGCCCAAACCTCGTCATTGTCCGCGTTTAAGCGTGAGACCCGAAAAATCTCATCAAGCAATTCTGCTGGTGTATCACTGTTCAAGAATATCTCGTAAGTGCTGCTAAACTCATTGGAGTCAAGCTTCACAACACCAATAAGCTTAGGCATTAGTAATTTGATTGCTGTTCTAAAATTTCTGACATTTTTTGTATTTTTGCAAAGAATCTCAATCTGTGCTTTTCTTCCTTCCAAAAAGCGTTGAAAACTGTATTGCTTGGAAACGCTATTGCCAGTAAGTGACTTGAAGATTTGGGGGGGTAAGGGAGAAATATCATACCCATCTCCCATTCTTTCTTTAGCAAATAAGGTTAACGAGTTGCACATATCATCGTAGCATTCTTCTGCGAACCACTCGGTTTCTCCATCCGTATAAAATTTCACTGGAAGCGGAGTGTTGTAGCCTGAGTATGAGCACTTTAATGCCGTCTCCAGCATATAAGCTTCGCTTTTGCTATCGGTACGAAGAACCAAGGAGCGATTTGGGCAAAACGGTCCAAACTGCCTATTTAAATCGTTTATTCGGCGACAAATGTCACTGGAAACCCCCATTTTGTGGCAGATTCCGCCTTCTCTAAAAAGGATGTATAAAAAATTTTTCCCGAACATCAGATTTCTCACGTGTACCCTCTCGCGCCCATCAATCAATAATTAACTAATAAACCCCGAGTACATCTTGACATATCAGGCAATGTTTTTTCACTGTGCCAGTATTGAGCAGAATACTAAGCGTATAGTTGCACGCTCGCCAGCGTCAGCTATGGGGTGGTAGCGCCCTAATGTCACAGACAGCAACTGACCGATTCTATTGAGAAAGTTGGTTCTGAGAGCGCTGTTTTTCGGCAGATCAAAAAAGCCGGCTGATCGAGGAGGAGGACGGGACGCACAATCTGATCTGGTCGTGTAGCAAGCAGGCGGCCTGACGGCCACCTTGGTGCCCCGCTTGTTGCGGCGGGGCTCTGTCGGGGACTACGCCCTGGAAGCGGCGAGCTGGCTTTCCGTCTCTGCCATCAGCTCCGCCGTACTGAAATCGAGCGCGCCGGCAATCTTGAATATGATGGCCAGCGTGGGCATGTGCTCGCCACGCTCGACCTTGCCCATGTGCGAGCGCTCAATGCCGGCCAGGTTCGCTAGCGATTCCTGCGCGATGCCTCGCTCCGTTCTCAGCGCACGCACCGCCGCGCCGAAAGCTTGTGCCAGCTCGGCATCGAAGGTGGTGGAGCCGGCTGGTCGGCCGGGCTGAACGGATCGCTTCTGCATGTACAGAAGCGTCGGCTCGAGAGAATATCAAAACCACGTTATATTTAACTCATTGGCGAGACTGCCGGTGTTTTCGTGCTTCTACAGAAACCCGCTCTGGCGGATTTCATCAGAACCGCAGAGGTGCATCAGTGACTTTCCTGACCTGCGCAATGCCGATTACACACATTGGCGTTTTTACGATTCCGCCGGCATGCGTATTCGTGCCTTTGGGGAAAGGCATGAATACATATCGGCGGATTGGTGATCCTGTGCAAAAACGCATGAATGCCTCGGCACCTTTGTGCACGGAGCGGGCATGACCATGGCCTGGCTGCTGGTCACCGAGGTGGAGCGCGAGCAGTTGCTGGCGAACGGCCGCGCCCAGGCACTAGGGCAGGCCATCGACCCATGGCCGGTGGTGCGTTTGTTCACGCCTGACGCGCATGCGACCTGGCTTCTGGCTGCGCTCGATCCGGCTGATGAAGACACGGCCTATGGTCTATGCGACGTGGGCATTGGCATGCCTGCGCTGGGCACCGTGAAGCTCTCCGAGCTGGCGTCCATCGTCGGGCCGCTCAAGCGCCCGGTTATGCGTGATCTGTATTTCCGAGCGGTGCGTACGCTGTCGGAGTACACGCGGCTGGCGCAGCTCAACGGCTCGATCATGGACTGATTTATTCGCCTATCTCGTGCAGGTCGCCCAAGGCGCACTGTGATCGGTTCGGTCTGGATTCAGACCGAACCGGTTTCAATCGGCACTGTTGCAATCAGACGGTGTAAGCCTGACCCAATAGGTCATGATGGCCAACGCTCAAGGCTGCAGGATATGCCTAGCGCCGTACCATTGAGGGGCGGCGCTGTCGTACTCGGACGATCCGCGCAACGCTTCGGAGTCAATCGGTCTTGATGCTGTCGTTTGACGTATTTCCACCTACTGCTGTGTCGAGGCGCTGACCTCGCGTTGGAGCCCCGTGGCGACGGACCCTATGCAAAGGGAGGTTGCCTCATGGCCGATCACGACACTAAGCATTGGTATCCCTCTGCGGCTTACCTCTACGTCCTGCATCTGGACGACCTATCCTTGGCCTGGGAGTACTTACGCAGAAATCCGGAGTACCAACGCGATTGGCGAGATCGTCAGCGGCAGCCCGAGACCGCGCGACGGTGGGGACTGCGCCTGCTGGAGCCCCCGGACTTGGACGCGCGCGATGCGCATCCGACCTGGTTTCCCGACCACCCGGAGTTGATCCAGCTCTACCCCGATGTCGATCCCATGCCCGATGTTGCCACCTTCGATTTCTGGAACATGCCTGGTAGCAAATGCCTGATCCATGACGGCCGGCGACTGCTGCTGACGATGCGCTGGCCGGGTTGTTGCCTGCGGCTGGCCGTTGCGCCCGGCTTGGAGGCGGGCATGGGCTATATCCACGCCGTCCGGGCCTGCGCTAGGCCCTGCGCCATCGCGGCCTCGCTGGGAAAGCTGTCTGTCGCCGCCGATGCCGTGCCACTCGCGGCAGCCCGCGGCCGACCCAGCCCGGCCGCACTGCTGGAACTGCATACTCTCCAAGCACTCGATGCCACCCTGGCGGGGGCATCTTTGCGCCAGGTCGCCGCTGGGTTGTTCGGCACAGCCATGGTGAAGGGTACCTGGCACGCCGATGGTGGCCTGCGCTCCAAGGTTCGCCGGCTGGTACGACGTGGCCGGACGTTGATGCTTGGCGGCTATCGGCGTTTGGCACAGCTCGATGGGTGCGGGGAGGGCCGTTCGTAGCCGTTCGCAAAACGACCCTGAGCAGGTCTCTCTGGCTTTCCGAGACTGTCTCCACCCGGCTGCGCTGGTGTGGCCGGGCTGTCCTGAACGATGGAGGCTCACCCTATGCGACCCGCTCCTCTGCGGCCTGCTGCTGCCCATGCCAAGCCCGTGCAACCCGCTGCCGCTATCCAGCCACAGCGCTACCTGACCAATGACGAGGCGGCCGCCTATCTGCGCTTGTCGCCGCGCACGCTGGAGAAGCAGCGCGTGATCGGCGGTGGTCCGCGCTTTCGCAAGTTCGGCCGGCGCGTGATGTACGCCGTCGCCGACCTCGACGCCTGGGCTGACCAGCACAGCTTCGAGGCCACCTCCGATCCCGAGTATGCCGAGCAGCACTCGGCCGACAGCCGTGTGCGCTAGTCAGCGGCTCGGCGGGGGCCAATGCCGTGGCCAGTCCTACGTCGGAGAGGGAACAGCTCGACCTGTTTCGCGCGTTGCCGGGCGACATTGCGCCGCGCGACAGCCAAGACCTGATGGCCTATCCATTCTTCTCGCTGGCCAAGTCGCGACGCACGACGCCGATCGACTTTCGCACCGCTACGGTCACGGTGTGTGTGGAGGGCACGCAGGAGCATGGCATTGCCACAATCTGGGATGCCGACGTGCTGATCTGGGCGGCCAGCCAGATCGTCGAGGCACGCGATGCGGGGCTGTCCCCATCACGGCTAATGCGCGCCACGCCTTACGAGATCCTGCGCTTTATCGGACGCGGGGTATCGCTGCGCGATTACCAGCGGCTCAAGGCTGCCCTGGATCGCCTGCAGTCGACCACGGTAGCCACGTCGATTCGCGAGACCACAGGGCGACGCCTGCATCGTTTTTCCTGGATCAACGAGTGGAGGGAACTGGCCGACGCGCGCGGCACGCCATTGGGCATCGAGATGATCCTGCCAGACTGGTTCTACGCGGGTGTGTTGGACGCCGCCTTGGTACTGACCATCGACCCAGCGTACTTCCGCCTCACGGGAGGCATCGAGCGCTGGCTGTACCGCTTGGTGCGCAAGCATGGTGGCAAGCAGGCGGAGGGCTGGCAGTTCGACTTCCGTCACCTGCATCGCAAGTCGGGCAGTACGGCGAGGTTCTGCGACTTCGCCTGCGACCTGCGCGCCCTGGTGGCGCGCCAGTCGCTGCCCGGCTACGCGCTGGGCATCGAGCGCATTCCAGAGGCCAGTGTGGAGTTGCTGACGTTTCGGCCCGTGTCGTCCACGGCACGGGGATAGTTGAGGTAAAACCTGTGGACGAGCTCGTGCTATCAGGCGTGCGGGGTATCGTGCTATCGGGCGTATCACTATCGTGCCATCAGGCGTACGAAATCCTCTGCAGGCCAGATACCGCGCGGACTCCAGTTCCTCTTAACTTCTCTAACTTAAAAGCTCTAACTTTTTGTAGAGGCGCGCCGTTTCGGTGGGCAACCGCGAAACGGCACGGCCAGGCCGGCTTTCCAGCAGGGAGGGCCGCGCCATGATCGTCGCGTTTCTCAACCAGAAAGGCGGTGTCGGCAAGACGACGCTCGCCACCCACATCGCGGGCGAACTGGCGCTGCGCGGCCAGCACGTCATCCTGCTGGATGCCGACCCGCAGGGTTCCTCGCTGGACTGGACGCAGCGCAGAAGTCAGCAGGGCTTGCCACGGTTGTTCAGCGCCGTGGGCCTCGCCCGCGAAACGCTGCATCAGGAAGCGCCGGAGCTGGCCCGCCGCGCCGATCACGTCATCATCGACGGCCCGCCGCGCATCGCCGCCCTGGCGCGTT
>Ga0206117_100218_pt1 | contig 86541 bp, 89 predicted proteins | sample 3A5Ametagenome_FD_177997 | JGI IMG/M metagenome (GOLD analysis project Ga0206117, IMG submission 177997) | Enriched microbial communities from leaf-cutter ant dump, University of Wisconsin, Madison, United States - 3A5A | ecosystem: Environmental > Terrestrial > Nest > Insects nest > Nest dump... | reverse complement strand
GGAGTGGCGACTGCGACCGGCGCAGGAGCAGGCAGCGGCATGCACATGACGGTGACCGCGGGTCTTGTCGGCAGGTCACTTGCAACCGCGTCCGGAACCATCGTCTCGAAGAAGGCATGGTCGGACAGATTGGCGAAGCGGCTGGCCGTGGTGCGCACGTCCGCCTTTGCGACGGGCTGGAGCGCAGGCAGGGGCTTCGGCGCCGCGGCCGGCTTATAGGCGACGGGCGCGTCGGCAGGCACGGTGTTGCGCGCCGCGGAAACGACCGCCTGAACGAACTGCGGCACAGGATCGACCGGCGCGGCAACGGCGGCCTGCTGCTGCGCCTCGAAGCGGCGGCGGCGGTCGTCCAGAGCCTCGCGCAGGCGCTGGAGCAGTTCCGCCTGCGAAAGCTGCGGGGGCTGGGCCTCCGGCTCCTGCCGCGCGGCCAACTGCTCGGCGACGGGCTCGGCCGTCACGCCTTCTTCGGCCGCAGCCTCTTCGATCCTTGCGGCGATCTTGTCGGGCGTGCGGGTGAAGCGCACGTTCGGGGCCATGTAGAAATGGCTCTCCCAGCTTCCGTCGGCATATTGTCCGGGATCATAGCCGCGCAGCGCCGGCGAGCGGAAGCGCGGCCGGTAGGCTTCGTCGTTGGCGACGGCCTCGCCTTCGGCATGCCAGACCGGGGCCTCTACGGCCTCTTCGGGCAAATCATTGTTTTCATAGGAGTAATACGACGCGCTTTCGTCGTTTTCCCCTTCGGTCTCAAGGATGGGATAGAAGTTTGTTCTGGAAATACGCATGAACCTGCAAACTCGACGATCATTGCCGATAGGGATGCGTAGATGGTTAGGAAATGAAGGTTAACAATGTCTTTGGAGGACAGCAGAATCCTCGTGACGATCCCGCTTCGAGCCACCGTTTCGCCCGGCCGCGAGGGGTCGCGGCCGGCGCAAAAAAATTCGCGGCAAAGCGTCACTCGCCGGGAACGGGATCCTCAGCGGGCGCTTCGGCCGGCACGTTCGGATTGCCCTCCGAGCGATCCCGGTGGAGGGCGGCGCGGGCGAGCAGCATCAACGTCACCGGCGTGGTGACGGTCACGAAGATGCCGATGAGGATCTCGTGCACGACGGGCCGGGTCGAAAGCACCGTGAAGAAGATCATCGACGCCATGACGATGCCGCCCGTTCCCCAGCTCGTGCCGAGCGTCGGGGCGTGGATGCGCTCGTAGAAGGTCGGCAGGCGGGCAAAGCCGATCGTGCCGACGAGCGTCAGCCCCGCGCCGATCACGAGGAAGGCGGAGACGAGAAGGGCCACCCAGCCCGGCAGGTCGCCGGCATGTTCCATCGTGCTCATTCGATCACCTCCCCGCGCATGAGGAATTTCGCAAGCGCCACCGTCGCCACGAAGCCGAGCATGCCGATGACCAGCGAGGCCTCGAAATAGATCGTCTTGCCGGTGCGGATGCCGAACACCATCAGCAGCAGCATGGAATTGACGTAGAGCGTGTCGAGCGCAAGCACCCGGTCCTGGGCACGCGGGCCCCGGAACATCCGCAGCGCCGCGAGCGCCATGGCAATGGCGAGGCACACCTGCGCGAAGGCGACGGACCAGAGGAGGATCGTGTGGCTCATCGGAAGATCTCCATCAGCAGCGCCTCGTAGCGCGTCTTGATCAGGTGCTGCCACTCCGCCTCGTCGACGAGGTCGAGGACGTGGATCAGCACCGTGCGGCGCACCGAATTATATTCGAGCCAGGCCGTGCCCGGCGTGCTCGTCACCACAACGGCCAGCACCGCAAGCCCGATAGGGTTCTCGAGGTCGAGCGGCACGGTGACGAAGCCGGATCTTCGCTCACGCCGCCCGCCCGTGACGATCAGCCAGACCACGGCGATGTTGGAGAGCACGATATCGTAGAGCACGACGGCGAATAGCTTCGGCAGGAGATACCATTTGCCGAAGTTCGGCTCGGCCGGGCGCAACGCCGCCATGCCCCAGGACGCGAAGACGGAGACGATACAGCCGAGGATGAGATGGCCGAGCGTGAAGCCGTTGAGCGCAAGCCACATCAGGACGAGCGAGGCGGAAAGCAGGGGATAGGGCAGCATGTCAGATCCCTCCCCCGCCGTCCGGCCCGCTCGGTTCGGCAACGCCGGCGCGCCGTGCGTTCATGACCGCATCGATATAGGCGGCGGGCTCATGCAGGTTGCGGACGGTCTCCTCCATGTAGGTCATTGCCGGGCCGGCCTTGACGGTGAGTGCCAGCGTCAGGGCGATCAGCAGCATGACCGGCGCCATTTCCATGACGAGCACGCGCGGCACCGTGCCCTCCATCGAGGCCCAGAAGGTGCGGATGCCGGCGCGGGTCATCGAGATGAGCGCGGCAAGCCCCGACAGGATGAGCAGGCCGACGATCCACCAGACGGAGGCCGGGATCGGCCCTTCGTTCGCCACGCCCGTGCCGATCATGCCCGTCAGCATGGCGAACTTCGCCACAAAGCCGGAGAGCGGCGGCAGGCCCGACAAGAGGATGCCGCAGGCGGCAAAGCAGGTGCCGAGCACGGCGATGGTGCCGGGCATGGTGACGCCCACCTCGACCTCTTCCTCCTCCTCGTCGGCATCGCCATAGGCTTCCATCGTCACGGCGAGGACCGAGGCGCCGGCATCCTGCCCGCGCTCGACCAGTTCGATGAGCAGGAAGAACGCGCCGATCGTCAGGGTGGAGCTGACCATGTAAAAGAGCGCGCCCGCCGTCACCACGCCGTTGTTGAGGCCGAGGACGGCCAGCAGCGTGCCGGAGGAGACGAGCACCGAATAGCTCGCAAGCCGTCCGAGCGCCTGCGAGGCCAGAACGCCGATCGTGCCGAAGGCGATGGTCGCCATGCCGCCGTAGAGCAGTACGTTGAGGCCGAGGCCGGCGGAAGCGCCCTGCCCGAAGACGAGCAGCGACAGGCGCAGGATGACGTAGATGCCGACCTTGCTCATGATGGCGAAGATGCCGGCGACGGGCGCCGTTGCCGCGCTATAGGCGCCCGGCAGCCAGAAGTTCAGGGGCCACATGCCCGCCTTGATGAGGAAGACGATGCCGAGGATGCCGGCGCCCGCCTCCAAGAGCATGCGCCGCTCGCCCTCGATCTCGCCGATGCGGACCGCAAGGTCGGCCATGTTGAGCGTGCCTGCCGAGCCGTAGATGGCGCTGACGCCGATGAGGAAGCAGAGCGCGGCGGCAAGGTTGACGGCAATGTAATGCATGCCCGCCTTGACGCGCATGGAGCCGGAGCCGTGCATCAAGAGGCCGTAGGACGCCGCCAGCATCACCTCGAAGAAGACGAAGAGGTTGAAGAGGTCGCCCGTCAGGAACGCGCCGTTGAGGCCCATCAGCAGGAACTGGAACAGCGAGTGGAAATGCGCGCCCGCAGCGTGCCAGCGGGCAAGCGCATAAACCAATGTCGGGATGGCGAGGATCGAGGCGAGGACGAGCATCAGCGCCGAAAGCCGGTCCACGACGAGCACGATGCCGAAAGGCGCCGGCCAGTTGCCGAGGAGATAGACGCCCTCGAAGCCCTCCGCATCGCCGGCAAGCCGGAACAGGCTGATGGCGATGGCGGCAAGCGCAAGGCACGACACGAGGCTGATCATCGCCTTGAGCACGCGCTCGCGCTCGTCGAAGAACAGGAGAAGCGCGCCCGCGACGAGCGGGATGACGATGGGCGCGATGATGAGATGCTGCTGCCACCCGCTCATTTCGGCTGCTCCCTGCCGTCGACATGGTCCGTGCCGGTAAGGCCGCGGGCCGCGAGCAGCACCACGAGGAAGAGCGCGGTCGTGGCAAAGCCGATGACGATGGCCGTCAGCACCAGCGCGTGCGGCACGGGGTCGGTCATGGTGGAAACGGCGACGCCCTCCTCCAGAAGCGGCGCGGCATCCGACTTCACGCCGCCGACGGCGAAGATGAAGAGATTGACCGCATAGGAGAGCAGCGAGAGCCCGACGATGACCTGATAGGTGCGCGGACGCAGGATCAGCCAGACGCCGGAGCCCGTCATGATGCCGATACCGATCGAAAGGACGAGTTCCATCAGGCCTCCTCCGCCTTGGGCGCTTCGAGGCCGCGCACGCGATGCACGCGGATGGACTGGTGGGCGAGCGCGATGAGGATCAGCACCGTCGCGCCGACCACCAGCGAGAACACGCCGAGATCGAAGAGGAGCGCGCTGGCCGCCGGCACCTTGCCGATGAAGGGCAGTTCCACATATTGCGAATGGGTCGTCAGGAACGGATAGCCGAAGGCCCAGGCCCCCATGCCGGTGGCCGCGGCCACGACGAGGCCAAAGCCCATCCAGCGCAGCGGCAGGATGCGTAGCCTGTCCTCCGCCCAGCGCACGCCGCCGGCGAGATATTGCAGCAGGAAGGCGATCGCCATGGTGACGCCGCCGGCAAAGCCGCCGCCCGGCAGGTCATGCCCGCGCAGGAAGAGGTAGATCGCGAAGGTGACGACGACCGGGAACATCCACTGCATGATGACCGAGGGCACCAGGAGGTAGTCGCGCACCGTATCGCCCGCCGAGCGCTCCGGGGCCGCCGCGTCATAGGCGTTCTGGATTCGCTGCTGCTCGGGTTTCTCGATGCTGTCCGGCGCCGGTCGGAAGCGGCGCAGCAGCGCGAAGACCGTGAGCGCGACGATGGCGAGGACCGCGATCTCGCCGAAGGTGTCAAAGCCGCGGAAATCGACGAGGATGACGTTGACCACGTTGCGCCCGCCGCCCTCCGTATAGGCCTTTTCGAGGAAATAGCTGGCGATGGCGTCCGGCACCGGCTGCTTCATGATCGCGTAGGAGAAGAGGAACATGCCGAAGCCGCAGGAAATGGCGAGCAGGAAGTCGCGGAAACGGCGGCTGCGCGCGGCGAGCGCTACGGAATCGTCCACCTTCACGGAGCGCTTGGGCAGCCAGCGCAGGCCGAGCAGCAGCAGCACGGTCGTGACGATCTCCACGACGAGCTGCGTGATGGCAAGATCCGGCGCCGACAGCCAGACGAAGGTGATGCAGGTGGTGATGCCCGCCCCGCCGAGCAGGACGAGCGCGGCAAGCCGGTGGTACTTCGCCTGATAGGCCGCCCCGAGCGCGCAGAACGCGCCGATGCACCAGACGACCGCGAAGATCGGGTCGACCTCGCCGAGGACCGGCGGCTTGGGCGAGAAACCGGCGATATAGAGCGGAATCACGCCCGCGAACAGGCCCGCCGCCGTGACGAGGCGCAGCTGCGGCTGGAGATTGCGGGTGCCGAGGCGGCTTTCCAGCCAGCGCGCCCATTTCCACGAAACGGTGACCAGCACACGCTCGAAGATGCGCTGGCCGACGAGATGGTGGAAGAGCGGCGGCCCGTCGTCGCAGCGTGCGAGATAATCCTTGAGGAACGCATAGAGCGCGGCTCCGCCGATCAGCGCGATCACGCTCATGACCAGCGGCGTGTTGACCCCGTGCCAGATGGCGAGGCTGTATTCGGGCGTGCGCGGCCCAAGCACCGACAGGACAGCCGAATGCAGGAACGGGCCGATCGACAGGCTAGGCACGATGCCGACGATTAGGCAGGCGAAGACCAGGAACTCGATGGGAAAGCGCATCCAGTGCGGCGGCTCGTGCGGCTTGGGCTTGGGCAGGTCCGTCGGCGGCGGGCCGAAGAAGACGACGTGGATGAAGCGGATCGAATAGGCGACCGAGAAGGCGCCGGCGAGCGTGGCGACATAGGGCAGCATGCGGTCGAGCACCGAATCGGCATGGGTCTCCACCGCCTCGGCGAAGAACATCTCCTTGGAGATGAACCCGTTGAGCAGCGGCACGCCCGCCATCGCCGCGCTCGCCACCATGGCGAGCGTGCCGGTGATCGGCAGGTATTTGAAGAGGCCGCTCAATCGCCGCATGTCGCGCGTGCCGGTCTCGTGGTCGATGATGCCGGCGGCCATGAAGAGCGAGGCCTTGAAGGTCGCGTGGTTCATCATGTGGAAGATCGCCGCGACCGCCGCCAGCGGGCTGCCGAGACTGAGCAGCGTGGTGATGAGACCGAGATGGCTGATCGTCGAATAGGCGAGCAGGCCCTTCAGGTCCTGCTGGAACAGGGCGAAATAGGCGCCGAGCAGCAAGGTGCAGGTGCCGGCGATGCCGACCAGTATGAACCATTCGTAGGTGCCCGAGAGCGCCGGCCAGAGCCGCACGAGCAGAAACACGCCCGCCTTCACCATGGTCGCGGAATGCAGATAGGCCGAGACGGGCGTAGGCGCAGCCATGGCGTTGGGCAGCCAGAAATGGAAGGGCACCTGCGCGCTCTTCGTCAGCGCACCGACGAGGATGAGGACGAGCGTCGTCAGATAGAGCGGATGGGCCTTGATCGTGTCGCCGGACGCAAGGATGACATCGAGATCGTAGCTGCCGACGATATGGCCGAGCACCAGAAGGCCGGCCAGCAGGCAAAAGCCGCCGATGCCGGTGATCGTCAGCGCCATGCGCGCGCCGTCGCGCGCGGCCGCATTGTTGTGCCAGTAGCTGATGAGGAGGAACGAGAAGATGCTCGTCAGCTCCCAGAACACCGAGAGCAGGATGACGTTGCCGGAAAGAACGATGCCGAGCATCGAGCCCATGAAGGCGAGCAGGAAGGAGAAGAAGCGCGGGACCGGGTCCTCCTCCGACATGTAGTAGCGGGCATAGAGCACGACGAGGCAGCCGATGCCGGTGACGAGCATGGCGAAGAGCCAGGCGAAGCCGTCCATGCGCAGGGTGACGTTCAGTCCGAGCTGCGGCAACCAGTCCAGATCGAGCCGCACCTTGTCGCCGCCCCGGACGGCGGGATAGAGCATGGCCGTCATCACGAGGCTGGCAAACGTCACCGCGCCGGCTATGCGGGCCGCGAGCACGCGCGAATCCGTGCGCAAAAGAATGGTCGCGGCCAGGCTTCCCGCAAAGGGGAGACACACCAGCAGCACCAGAATCGCTTCACCTGTCATCGTTGGGTCGATCGCTTTCAAACCTCAGAACTTCTCTCATCCGGCAGGCCGGCATCGGGGAAGGCTGCGCACGACCGACAAGGCGGCGCAGCCGTCAGGCGGGTATCCACGCCGGAGGCGCCCGCGCGCCCACCATTGCCGGGCGCCGCGTGTCGATCCTGCGGACGGAAGCCGAAGCGGGCACGGCACCGGCTTTCGCCGGAAGGGCGGCAGCCGCTGCGAACGGCTCCAGGAGACCAGCGGCACCGGGCGGCGGCGCCTCGCCGGCGATCCACGTGCGGCATTGCAGGCTTTCGAGCCCGGCCGACTGGCCCGCCGCCTTGTGCGCACCACAGCGAAACGCCTTTGCCGGAACGCCGGCCGCGATGGAAATCGAGGGCGAGACCACCAGCAGGAAAAGACAGGCCAATCCGGTGCAGAAAAGGCAAAGCGACCGACGGAACGGTCGATGCTGCCGCCTTGATGCTGCCAAACGCCCTGCCTCTCGCTTTGCCGTTCGCGGTGAATATTCTCTCATGCGGACAATACGTTGGCGAGATCGGCGCTGTCCACCCGAAGCGGTGAAACTTTTGCGCAATTCGGCCGTTTCGTCGCAGCCGGAGAGCGTTTTTCCGTGATGGCGGGGCGAGCCATCCTGTCGCACCCCGCCAGCTTGAAGGCCCCGCGCTTTGGGCGCATCCTATCGGCGCGAATCGCATGAAGCAGACCTGCTCCGCCCGAAGACATCGTCCGGAGCGTATGGTGCGTCGAATATCCGGACCCGCCGCGGAAGGTTCCCGGCCGTCCGGCAAGTTCCGTGTTCCGGTTTCTGCCCGGCAAAACCCGCAGCGTACCGGCACGGCATCACTTCACCTTGAACGAGGACAGACCATGACGGATGCGCGAAGGGAATGGATCAGCAAGCGGGCCTATGCGCTGTGGGAAGCAGCCGGCCGGCCGCACGGGCACGATGGCGAGCACTGGGAACAGGCCGTGCGCGAGCGCGAGGAATTCGAGCGCGTGGCGCTCGGCACCGAGACGGCGCCGGCAAAGACGAAGAAGCCGCTGATCGAAATCGCCGGCACGACGCAGGCCAAGGCCGCTTCGGCGACGAAGACCGCCAAGTCAGCGACGAAGGCGAAACCGGCCAAGGGGACGGTCGAGAGCAAACTGGCCTGACCGATCGGTCCTGCGGCATTCAGGCCCCTTGGCGGCACCGGCAAAACACTCTATCTGGGCGGCACGGCGTTTTCGACGGGGGTTTGTGTGCGCGCGATCTATATGGCCGCCGGCCTTGTGATGACAGCACTCGGCATTGTCGGCGCCTTCCTGCCGCTGCTGCCGACGACGCCCTTCCTACTCGTTGCCATCTGGTGCTTCTCGCGCTCGTCTCCCCGCCTGGAGCACTGGCTGCTCAATCATCGCACGCTCGGCCCGCCGCTGGTGAACTGGCAGCGCGAGGGCGCGATTTCCGCACGCACGAAGGTCGTCACGGCCTGCCTGATCGCCGCAAGCTACGGCTTCTTCTGGTATCGCACCCAGCCCTCGCCGCTTGCGGCCGTCGCCGTCGGCCTCGTGCTTTCGGCAAGCGCGCTCTTCATTCTCACCCGCCCCCTGCCCCGGGGCAGCGCGCGGTAGTCTCAACCCCTGCCGGCAAGGGTGGAGGCGAGCAATTCGACGAAGGCCTCTCCCGCCTCTTCGAGCGGGCCGCTATTGTCGATGACGACCGTATCGGCGGTAACGACAATCTCCGGCACCGCGCGCTCAAGACGCCGCGCGATCGCCTCGCCGCTTTCCCGGCCGCGGGCGGCAAGGCGCGCGGCCAGCACATCCGGACGGGCGGTGATCAGAACGACCTTCAGTCGAGGAAAAGCCTTTGCGAAATCCGGCAAGGCCGAGCGGCTGCCGTTGGCGACCAGCGTCGCACCGTCCGCCAGCCTGTCCAGCGTCTCGCGCGGAATGCCGTAGGAAAGGCCGTGCGCCTCCCAGGAAACGGCAAAGCCGCCTTCGGCCGCACGCCTGCGGAACCCATCCGCATCGATCGCCTCATGCGCCTCGCCGCCGGCATCGGCCGTGCGGGTAATGACGCGGCGCACGAAAGCGACACGGCTTTCCCCGGAAAAATGCCGGGCAGCATAGGCCATGACGCTGTCCTTGCCCGCCCCGCTCGGGCCGACGACGACCACCATCGCCCCTTCGTCCGCCATGCTCATGCGACGCGCTTGCCCTGCCGCCAGACGGAGCGCACGACCGGAACGCCGGAGGGGCGGCGCACGCGCACGATGTCGGCGCGAAGGCCCGGCGCGATGGTGCCGCGGTCGTCGAGCCCTACCGTACGGGCGGGCGTTGCAGAGACCATCGAGATCGCCTTCGGCAGGTCGATATCCTCCACCTCGTCGGCGAGGATGAAGGGGGCGTGCATCAAGCTGAAGGGCACGTAGTCGGAGGAGAGTACATCCAGCACGCCCATGCCGGCAAGGTCGCGGGCGGCGATGTTGCCCGAATGCGACTTGCCGCGCACGATGTTCGGCGCGCCCATCAGGACGCTCATGCCCGCCCCGTGCGAGGCCTTCGCCGCCTCGACGCTCGTCGGGAACTCGGCAAGGCGAATGCCGTAGCCGATCGCCTCCTCGACATGCTCCAGCGTCGCGTCGTCGTGGCTTGCAACCGAGATGTTGCGGGCGGCGCAAGAGGCGGCGATAGCATCGCGGTGGGGCTTGGCATAGCGGGCGGAAAGCGCCTGCTGGCGCTTGCAGAAGTCGGCGAACTCGTCGTCCGTCAGGCCGCGCTTCTTCTTGTAGTAGAGGATGTACTGATCCATCGTCTGGAACTGGCGCTGGCCGGGCGCATGATCCATCAGCGAGACGAGGCGCACGAGCGGGTCGTTCTCGAATTCCTCGTAATGGTCGAGTACGTTTTCGGTCGAGACCTCGCAGCGCAGGTGGATGAGGTGCTGGGCGCGCAGGCGGTCCTCGTCCTGCGCCGCGGCGATGGCGTCGGCCATGGCGCGCATCTCGCCCTTCTCGAAGCCGCCGTCCGCATCCGAGCCCATGCGCAGACAATCGAAGACGGTGGTGATGCCGGAGGTGACGACCTGCGCGTCATGCGACTGGATCGCCGCCGTCTTGCCCCAGCGCACGCCGGGCCGCGGCGAATAATGGGCCTCGAGGTGGTCGGTATGCAACTCGACGAGGCCGGGGATGAGGAAATCCCCCTCCATGTCTTCGCCCGCGGCGGAAGGGCCTTCGCAGATGTCGGCGATAAGGCCGTCACGCAGCACGAGCGTACCGTCGAGGATCTTGTCCTCCAGCACGATGCGGGCATTGGAAAGAACGGTTTCGCGGGTCATATCAGGCGGTCTTTCTGTTGGCTTCCCCCCCGAGCGGGAAGAGCGAATGAACGGTGAAATCGGCGCCGCGCGAGGGCTCGCGGAAGAGTGCAAGCCCGCCGATGGGCAACGGCCGGCCGTGGAAGGCAGAGAAACGGTCGAGAAGCACGGCTTCCACGGCATCGCGCTGCTCGGCTGGAACGCGCCCCGTCAGCGTCATGTGGAAGCGGAAGGTGTCGAAGACGTAAGGGTAGCCCCATTGCACGAGGTTCTGGCGCTCCTCGGCGGTCAGCTCGTCCGGCCTGCGGCGGGCGATGTCGGCGGAGGCGAGCGGGGCGCGGAAGCGCTCGAAGCGGCGCACCACCTCGCCGGCGAAGGCTTGCAGATCCTCGCAATGATCGCCCGGCACCAGCGCGAAGAAAGAGCCGAGCCGACCGACGACGACCTCCGGGATTTCAAAGGTCGCGGCTTCGGCGGAAAAACGGCAGATCTCGGTCACGAGTTCAGCCTCGCTGCGGCCCTCGGCAAGCGTGAACGGCGCCTTCAGCGTGGCATGGAAGCCGTAGCGCCGCGGATCGGCCGTCAGCCCGGCAAGCGCCGCCGCATCGAAGCCGGCGACGGCCGGCTGCTCCAGTGGCGCGCCGGTAAAGGCATTGCGCCCCAGCCAGGCCGCAGCCGTCAGGGTCAAGGGATCGCTTGCGGGCGGGGTGAAATAGAGGGCGTAACGCACGGGGGCTGTTCCTGTGGGAAGTCTTCGACGCCGCCGGAAGGCGGCGCCGCATAGTGACGGGATTCGTGAGGCAGCACCATGCCGCCACGCCGATTAATGCGCCGGCCTGCCCATCAGGCGCGAGCGCAGCGCGTTGGATATGCCGTCGAAGACGAAGACGACGGCGAGAATGAGGAGAACCATGTAGGCGACGTTCTCCCAGTCCGAATTGGTCCGCATCGCCTCCCAGAGTTTCAGGCCGATGCCGCCCGCGCCCACCGCGCCGATGATGGTGGCCGAGCGGGTGTTCGATTCCCAGAAATAAAGCGCCTGCGAGGCGAAGAGCGGCAGGACCTGCGGCAGCACGCCGAAGCGCTGCACCGCGACGGGCGCGGCGCCGACCGACTTTACGCCCTCGCGCTGCCTGTCGTCGATATTCTCCAGCGCCTCGGAATAGAGTTTGCCGAGCGTGCCCGTATCCGTGAAGAAGATCGCCGACATGCCGGCAAGCGGCCCGGGGCCGAAGGCGCGGGTGAAGAACAGCGCCCAGATGAGCATGTCGACCGAGCGCAGGAAATCGAAGAGCCGCTTCGTCACCTGGTTGGGAAGCCGGCTGCGCGTGATGTTGCGCGCGGCAAGGAAGGACAGCGGGAAGGCGAGCAGCATCGCGAAGAGCGTGCCGACGAAAGCCATCACGATGGTCTGGAGCAGCTTCGTCCACACGTCGAGATGCTGCCATTCGCCATTGTAGAGGATGTTGTCCCAGGCAAGTGCGAGGTTCGACCGGGTCGGGTCGATCCGCTCGCCGGACGTCACCAGCGAGAAGACCTCCGGCAGCGGCTTGCCGTGGAAGGGCGAATCCGTGTCGAACAGGAAATTGGCCCAGCCGGGGAAGCGGCGACGGATCGTGACGTCGTCCGCCTCGATCTCGCCCCAGCCGGAAAGGCCGAAGGAGACCGTGATCTTGCCGCCCGGCTCCTTCTGCACGGCCCAGCCGGGCAAGGCGCCCTCGGCTCTTGCCTTGCCGCCGCCGATATCGACGGCAAGCGTCTCGCCGGCGTGCTGCACGGTGACCCGCTCGGGCACCACCTCGACGCTGGTAGAGGAATTGAGGGTGATCTTCGCCCGTTTGACCACCTCTTCCTCGCGCGTCGTCGCCGCATCGGCTGTGGTGCCCGCTGCCGAGCCGCCCACGCTGCCGCCCGCGCCCATGAAGCCCATCGAGGCGGGCTTTGCGCCGGTCGCCACCGTCGTGCCTGCCGCGGGGATCGTACGGGTCATCGTGCCCCGCTCGATCTCCACCCAGTCCGGCTCGGCATTGGGGCCGAGGGGCGAGAAGCGCGGATAGCCGAGTTCCATCGCGCCGTCCGCATGGATCGTCACCTCCGGGCGCACCTCGTAGGAGACCCAGTCGGCGAGATAGGTTCCGGCGATGCCCCAGTTGGCGGTGCCGAGCACATGGCCGATGGCGAAGAACCACCAGCAATAAACCACGTAGAGCACCAAGCCCCCGGCAATGACCGGCACGCGGAAGCGCTGCCAGAATGTGCGGCCGAGGATGGCGGGATGGCGCGCCGCGATCTCGTCCATCCGTGCGGGATTGAGGGTCGTCATGGCGCGCTCCTATGCTGCCGACCGGAAGGCCTGGTCGCCGACGAGACGGCGGCGCAGCCAGGCGGAGACCTGATCGACGGCAACGATGGTGAGAAGCAGGAGCAGCACGATGGCGAGCGTCTTGGCCGCATGGCCCTGCCCGATGGAAAGCCGCAGCAATTCGCCGATGCCGCCGCCGCCGACCGCGCCGATGATGGTCGAGGCGCGGACGTTGATCTCGAGGCGCAGGAGGAAATAGCTCATGAAGTTCGGCGCCACCTGCGGCACGATGGCGAACCAGACGCGCTCCATCCAGCTCGCCCCGACGGCGCGAAGCCCCTCCTCCGCCTTCATGTCGACATTCTCGACCGCCTCGAAGAAGAGCTTGCCGAGCGCGCCGACCGTATGGATCGAGACGGCGATGACGGCCGGCAACGGCCCGATCGACAGGATCGCGAGGAAGAAGCCGGCAAGCACCACTTCCGGAAAGGCGCGCAGCACTTCCATGAAGCGGCGCACGGAGCCGCGAACGAGCCGGTTTGCGACGAGGTTCTTTGCCGCGAGGAAGGAAAGCAGGAAGCCGAAGACCATGCCGATGACGGTGGAAAAGAACGCGATATTCAGCGTTTCCAGCATCTTGTGGAAATATTCCGGCACATAGAGGCTACCGATCACGTAGAGCCGACCCTCCGGATAATTGTACTTGAAACTGCCGTCGTCGTAGGGTGACGGCAGGTCGAACAGCGCGCGGAAGACCTCCCAGCCGTCGCGCGGCACCATGTCGCCGACGAAGTCGAAAAAATGCGGCAGCCGGTCGAGGAATTTTCCCGCATTGGTCTCGTTGGCGAACCACAAGGAACCGGTGAGCGCGACGACGAGAACGGCAAGGCCGAGCCAGGTATAGAGCCGGCGGCGGGCGCTCAGCTCCTGGAAGTGCCGCTCGATGAGCGCGCCCTTCTCGCTGAAGCCGTCGTGAAGCGTGTTCATGGCCATGGTGTATCGCGCCTGCGTGCTTGAACTACTAACAGTGCCCCCTTTCCGTCATGGTCGGGCTTGACCCGACCACCCATGCCCCGGGTGGGGCGGTGGATCCTCGGGTCAAGCCCGAGGATGACGGAAAGGGTGGGGTGGCGCCGCCGGCAAAAAGCGCCGATCAGCCGCCGATCGTCGCCTTGCGGGCGTCGATGATCGGCTTGTAGAAGTCGACATTGACTTCCGTGAAGGCCGTGAAGTCACCGCCCATGACGGCGGCGAAGCAGGCGGCGTCCTTCTTCGGAAGGTCCAGCATGAACTGCTTGAACTTCGTCTTCATGTCGGCATCCATGGAGGAGCGCACGACGATCGGGCCGTTCGGGATCAGCGGCGACTTCCAGACCTCGACGATGTCGTTCATGTCAAGGATGCCCTTCTCGACCATCTTGTGCAGGTTGCCGGACGTGTAGCCGTCCTTCCACTCGCCGACGCCCGAACCGAAGGTCGTGCCGGCATCGAAGGTGCCCTTCATGACTTCGAGGACGAGGTTCTCGTGGCCGCCGCCGAAGCCGGTCTCGGCGAAATATTCCTTGACCGGCGCGCCGATCGCCTCCGGCAGGGTGACGAGCGGGATGAGATAGCCGGAGGTGGAATCCGGATCGGCGAAGCCGAGCTTCTTGCCCTTGAGGTCTTCGAGCTTGGTGATGCCGGAATCCTTGCGGGCGACCATGATCGAATAGTAGCCGGTCGAGCCGTCCGTCTGGACCGTCGTCAGGATCGGCTCGACGGCCTTCGCATCGGCGAGGTAGATCTTGGCGAAGCCGGATGCGCCGAGCTCGGCATAGTCGAGCGTGCCGCCGAGCAGGCCCTGGATGACGCCGTCATAGTCGGCAGCCGGGAAGAACGAGACCTTCTCGAAGCCGAGTTCGGCCTTCAGCTGGTCGCCGAGGCACTGGTAGTTGCGCAGGCGGTCGGCTTCGTTCTCGCCGCCGATGATACCGACGCGGAATTCCTTGAGGTCCTCGGCCTGGACGTGGCCGGCGAGCGCGATGAGCGCGACGGCGCCGAGAAGAGCTTTCTTCAGCATGGTCTTTCTCCTGTTTGGCCGGCTTCGCCGGACCTCGAAAGGTTATGACCCTTGACGCGGGCCGTTCGATCCCGGCGGGCTCACAGGCCCGCCAATACCAGCGGTGTGGGGCTGGCGGATTCCTTGATGTTGTCCTGGCGGGCCGGATTGCGGATCGCCGTGGAGGTGACGCTTTCGTCGATCTCCGCGCCATCGGCGCCGGAGCCATAGATCGTGCGCACAGCCTCGGCGTCGAGATCGCGCGCAGGGCCATCGAAGACGACGCGGCCGGCCGACATGCCGATGATGCGCTCGCAATAGGCGCGGGCCGTGTCGAGCGTGTGCAGGTTAGTGACGACGGTGATGCCCTCGCGCTCGTTGATGTCGCGCAGCGCGTCCATGACGATCTTGGCGTTCAGCGGGTCGAGCGAGGCGATCGGCTCGTCGGCGAGCAGCATCTTCGGGTTCTGCATCAGCGCACGGGCGATGGCCACGCGCTGCTGCTGGCCGCCGGACAGCGTGCCGGCCGGCTGGAGCGCCGTCTGCTCGATGCCGAGGCGTTCGAGCGCGGCGATCGCCATGATGCGCTCCTCACGGGTGAACATGTTGAGAATGCTGAGCGCCGTCGAGCGGTGGTTGAGCCGGCCGAGCAGCACGTTGGTGAGAACATCGAGCCGCGGCACGAGGTTGAACTGCTGGAAGATCATCGCGCAGTCGCGCTGCCAATTGCGCAGCGCCGCGCCCCGCAGCGCGGAGACCTCAACATCGCCGAAATGGATCGAGCCCTCGCTCGGATCGGCAAGCCGGTTGATCATGCGCAGCATAGTGGACTTGCCTGCGCCGGACCGGCCGATGACCCCGACCATCTGGCCCTGCGGGATATCGAAGGTCACGTCGTCGACCGCGACGCGCGCGCCGAAGCGGCGGGTGACATTCCTCAGTCGGAACATGGCGGATCCTCTCTTCCGGGCGTCAGGTCCCCGAGGGGGCCGTGTCGTTTTCCGGATTGGCTCTAAACGCTGTCGATGAAGGGGCGATGTCAGTTCGATGTCGGAAAGATTACAGTCCACAGGCCCGGATTTTCCGGCCTCCGGCGTGTGTCCTCAGCCGCCGTGACGGCCGAGGAAGGCTTCTGCGTCAAGTTTGCGAAAGTCGTCGAGAGCGTCGCGCAGCCGGGCATGGTCCCAGTCCCACCAGGCGAGTTTTTCCATGCGTTCGGCAATGCTTCGGGGGAAGCGTTCACGGATGACTTTCGCCGCCACGCCGCCGACGACCGTATAGGATTCGACGTCCTTCGTGACGACCGCGCCCGATCCTATGACGGCGCCGTTGCCGATCGTGACACCCGGCAGGATGGTGGCGCCGTGGCCAATCCACACGTCATGGCCGATGGTGACGCGATGCTCGCGCCGCCAGGCGAAGAAATCGGCCTCCTGGTCGGCGTCCGGCCAGTAGTCGTTGGCGCGATAGGTGAAATGGTGCAGCGTCGCCCGCCACATCGGATGGTTCGTCGCGTTGATACGCACCGAGGAGGCGATATTGGCGAACTTGCCAATCGTCGCGCACCAGACCGATCCGTCCTCCATGATGTAGGAATAGTCGCCGAGGTCGGTTTCGCTGACGCGGCAGCGCTCGGAAATCTCCGTATAGCGGCCGAGCGAGCATCCGGCGACATTGGCCGTGGGATGGATCAGCGGCGTTTCGGACAGCTTCGTCATGCGGCGGCCTTTCGCGGCGAGAAGGTGGAGACGTCGACGATGCGGTCGGCGACCTTTTCGCGGACCTCCTCGTCGTGGAAGATGCCGAGAAGCGCAACGCCCGCCGCCTTCTTCTCCGCGATCATGGCGACGACGACGGCGCGGTTGGTCGCGTCGAGCGAGGCGGTCGGCTCGTCGAGCAGCAGGATGCGGTGGTCGGTGATGAAGCCGCGGGCGATATTGACGCGCTGCTGCTCGCCGCCGGAGAAGGTGGCGGGCGGAAGCTGCCAGAGTTCGCGCGGCAGGTTGAGCCGGGCAAGCATCGCTTCCGCCGCCTGCCTCGCTTCGGCCGCATCGACACCGCGGGCGGTCAGCGGCTCGGCGACGACATCCACGGCGGCAACGCGCGGCACGGTGCGCAGGAACTGGCTGACATAGCCGAGCGTAGCGCGGCGCACGGCGAGGATCGTGCGAGGATCGGCCGTCGCCAGATCGACCAGCCTGCCCTCGTGATCGACGAGGATCTGGCCGCTGTCGACGGCATAGTTGCCGTAGACCATCTTCAAAAGTGAGCTCTTGCCGATGCCGGACGGACCGCCCAGCACCACGCATTCGCCGGCCTTCACCGAGAAGGCGACGTTCGACACCACCGGCAGGCGGATGCCGTCGCGAAGATGCATGGTGAAGCTCTTCGCCACTTCGGAAACAACGAGTGGGGTCGCCATGGTCACACCTGCAAAATGGAGGAGACGAGGAGCTGGGTATAGGCTTCGCGCGGATCGTCGAGCACGCGGTCGGTCAGCCCCTGCTCGATGACGACGCCGTCCTTCATCACCATCATGCGGTGCGATAGGAGGCGCGCGACGGCAAGGTCGTGCGTGACGATGATCGCCGACAGGCCGAGGTCCTGCACGAGGCCGCGCAGGAGGTCGAGCAGGCGTGCCTGCACCGAGACGTCGAGGCCGCCCGTCGGCTCGTCCATGAAGACGAGGCGCGGCGAGGTGACGAGGTTGCGGGCGATCTGGAGGCGCTGGCGCATACCGCCGGAAAAGGCGCGCGGCTGGTCGTCGATGCGGTCGGCGCTGATCTCGACCCGGCCGAGCCAGTCGCCGGCCGTCTCACGTATATTGCCGTAATGCCGTTCGCCGACGGCCATCAGCCGCTCGCCGACATTGGCGCCGGCCGAAACCGCCATGCGCAGGCCGTCCGCCGGGTTCTGGTGGACGAAGCCCCAGTCGGTGCGCATCAGGAAGCGGCGCTCCGTCTCGCTCATGCGGGAAAGGTCGCGCATCTGGCCGTCACGCATGCGGTACTCGACCGAGCCGGAGCTCGGCATCAGGCGGGTGGCGAGGCAGTTGAGCAGCGTCGTCTTGCCGGAGCCGGATTCGCCGACGATCGCCAACACCTCGCCGGGCCAGAGGTCGAAGGAGACATTCCGGCAACCGATGCGCGCGCCGTAGAATTTCGAGATGTCGCGGGCTTTGAGAAGCGGTGCGTCGGTCATCGTGCGGCCTCCGGGGTGCGGGAGGCTGTGGTACCCCCCTCTGTCCTGCCGATCCCCCCCACAAGGGGGGGGATCGGCAGGGGGAAACAACAGCGCTCAAACTGCAACGTCCGCGATGGGCGAAACAGTGCTCCATCCAATCTCCCCCCTTGTGGGGGAGATGTTCGGCAGGACAGAGGGGGGTACCAACGATTCATTCCGCAGCCTCCTTGTCATAGGCGAGGTGGCCGCGATGGCCGGCGACGCAGCGTTGTTCACAATGGTCGGTATCCGAGCAGACGAACATCCGCCCGCCTTTGTCGTCGAGCACCACTTCGTCGAGATAGACGTCCTCCGCGCCGCAGAGCGCGCAGGGCTTGTCGAAGGTCTGGATCTCGAAGGGATGGTCCTCGAAATCGAGGCTGACGACGTCCGTGTAGGGCGGCACGGCGTAGATGCGCTTCTCGCGGCCGGCGCCGAAGAGCTGGAGCGCTTCCGACATGTGCATCTTCGGATTGTCGAATTTCGGCGTCGGCGACGGGTCCATGACGTAGCGGCCTTCCACCTTCACCGGATAGGCGTAGGTCGTGGCGATATGGCCGTTGCGGGCGATGTCCTCGTAGAGCTTCACATGCATCAGGCCGTATTCCTCCAGCGCATGCATCTTGCGCGTCTCGGTCTCGCGCGGCTCGAGGAACCGCAAGGGCTCGGGGATCGGCACCTGGTAGACGAGCGTCTGGCCGGACGTCAGCCTTTCCTCGGGAATGCGGTGGCGCGTCTGGATGATCGTCGCCGCGCGTGTCTTCGTCGTCACCGCCACATTCGCGACCTTCTGGAAGAAGGCGCGGATGGAGACGGCGTTGGTCGTGTCGTCCGCTCCCTGGTCGATGACCTTCAGCACGTCCTTCGGACCGAGGATCGCCGCCGTCACCTGCACGCCGCCGGTGCCCCAGCCGTAGGGCATGGGCATTTCTCGTGATGCAAAAGGCACCTGGTAGCCGGGAATGGCGATCGCCTTCAGGATCGCCCGGCGGATCATGCGCTTCGTCTGCTCGTCGAGATAGGCGAAATTGTAGGTCGCAAGGTTTGCGGTCGTCATTCTGCGGCCTCCGGAAGGTCCTTGTCCTGCGCGGTCTCGTAGTCGCGCCGCATGCGCCGCACGAGGTCGAGCTCGGCCTGGAAATCCACGTAATGCGGGAGCTTCAGATGCTCGACGAAGCCGGTCGCCTGCACGTTGTCGGAATGGGAGATGACGAACTCCTCGTCCTGCGCCGGGGCGACGATGTCCTCGCCGAATTCTTCGGCGCGCAGCGCCCGGTCGACCAGCGACATGGCCATGGCCTTGCGCTCGCTCTGGCCGAAGACGAGCCCGTAGCCGCGGGTGAACTGCGGCGGGTTCTTCGCCGAGCCCTTGAACTGGGCGATCATCTGGCACTCGGTAACCTGAATGCGGCCGAGCGAGACGGCAAAGCCGAGCTCCGGCATGTCCAGCTCCACCTCAACCTCGCCGATGCGCACCTCGCCGACGAAGGGATGGGTGCGGGCATAGCCGCGCTGGGTGGAATAGCCGAGCGCCAGCAAAAAACCCTCGTCGCCGCGGGAAAGCGCCTGGAGGCGCAAGTCCCGCGGCATCGGAAACTCCAGCGGCTCGCGGGTGAGGTCCCCCGGCACATGGACTTCCGGCAGGCTGCCGTCGTCCTCGACGAGGCCTTCACCGGCAAGGATGTCGGAAACGCGCATGACGGGCTCGCCGGCTTCCTCACGCTCCAGCGGCGCCTCCACCTCCTCGGCCGTCAGGAGCGACGGATCGAGCAGGCGGTGCGTGTAGTCGAAGGTGGGCCCGAGGAGCTGGCCGCCCGGCAGGTCCTTGTAGGTCGCCGAGACGCGGCGCTCGACGAGCATGGCGCCCGTCTCGACGGGCCTGGAATAGCCGAAGCGTGGCAGCGTCGTGCGGTAGGCGCGCAGGATGAAGATTGCCTCGATCATGTCGCCGCGCGCCTGCCGGACGGCGAGCGCGGCGAGCGCCCGGTCGTAGAGCGAGGCCTCCGCCATCACCCGGTCGACGGCAAGGCCGAGCTGGGCGACGATCTGGTCGATGCGTATCGCCGGCAGCGAACGGTCGCCGCGGCGACGGTCGGCGAGAAGGCGGTGGGCGTTGGAAATGGCGGCTTCGCCACCCTTGACGGCAACATACATGGCTCAGGCCTCCTTCACGCGGACGACGGTGGTGCGCGGCAGGCAGAGGAAGGCATCGCCGGCAACAAGGATCAGGTCGACGCCGCGCGGGAAATTCTGCCGGTTCTCCGCCCGGAAATGCGCGAACATGTCCGGCAGGCCGACCGGCGCGAACTCTTCCTCGGTGCGGATGCCCGGTCCGGTCAGCGTCAGCGGCCGTCCACCCGTGAAGGCCTCGATCTCGACTACCAGCGTCGTGGAACGATCCGGATATTCCTGCGTACCCTGCGCGAAGAGGCCGGGGCTGGGCAGCAGCGCACCTTTCTCGATGAAGGCGAAACGGGCGGTCTGCCGTTCGTTGGTAACCATCGCACCGGCATGGAAGGCGAGCCAGGCGGGCAGCGCCGAGGCCGCGAGCGCCGGCGTCAGCCAGACGGGGGTGTCATTGTCGCAGAGCGTCAGCGCGACGGCACCGGCGGCGGCGCAAAGCGGCGCGGGCGGAGCGACGATGGCCGCCATAGAGCCGACCGTGCCCGGGCGGGCCATGCAGTCCATCAGCGTGCGGAAGACGGACTGGGCCTCGAAGACCGGCTCCCTGAAACCGCCGGCGAAGGCGAGCGTATCGTGAGGCATCAATCCTCTCCTCGAACCATGGTGAAGAAATCGACGCGGGTCGCGGCCGTCTGGCGGGCTTTCGTCGCATCCTCCCGCGCAATGCGCGCCTCGACGGCGGCAAGCAGCGCCTCCACCACGCCCGTACGCGCCGGCTGCTGGAACAGCGCGTCGAAGATCGCCGCGAGCCGCGCCTTGCCGCCGTCCGTGCCGAGCGCCTGGCCGTGGCCGACCGTGCCGTCGTCGAGACGGACGCTCGCCCGGCTCACCGTCGCCTCGCCGAGATTGAACGGCGCACCGCCGCCACCGATGCGCCCGCGCACCATGACGAGGCCCGTTTCGGGTCCGCGTACCGGCTCGACCGCCGGCTTTATGTCAAGCGCCTCCCAGGCCGCCTGCAATTCGGCCCGACCGGCTTTGGCAAGAAGACCCATCGCCCTCTGCCTTGCGTCCGCCCCGGCGGTTTTTCCCATCGATGCCATTGCCTCGTCTCCAAATGTCTATTAATCTAGACAACCGAACATCTAAGTCTCTTCCTAAACGGGCGGAATGACAAGGGTGTGACAGAGGGCAAATCGCAGGGGCGAAAATGGTGGAACGGCAATCGGGCGTGGCGCTCTGGCGGCAGATCGCCGACCGCATGCGTCTTGCGATCAACAACGGCGACTTCGACGAGACCGGCATGATGCCGCCGGAGACGGTGCTGGCCGCGCGCTTCGGCGTCAACCGGCATACGGTGCGCAGCGCCATGGCCTCGCTGGCGGAGGAAGGCCTCGTCCGGCCGATCCAGGGCATCGGCACGCGTATCGAACGGCGCGATCGGCTGCGTTTTCCGATCTCGCGCCGCACCCGCTTCTCGCAGGGCCTCGGCAACCAGGCGAAGGAACTGGAGGGGCGGCTGCTCGGCTCGGCGACGGAGCCGGCCTCGATCGTGGTCGCCGACGCGTTGGGTCTTGCGACGGGAACGGCCTGCCTGCGGCTCGAAACCGTGAACAGCGCCGACAAGCGGCCGATCTCGCGCGCCACGCACTATTTCCCGGCCGACCGCTTCGCCGATATCGTGGCGGCCTATGAGCGGACACGCTCCATCACCGCCGCCTTCCGCGACCTCGGCGTGCCGGACTATGTGCGCCGCTCGACGGAGATTTCCGCCATCCATGCCGAGGGCGAGGACATCCGCCACCTGAAGCTCTCGCCGGGCGCGATCATCCTCGTGGCGACGGCGATCAATACCGACCTTGCCGGCCGGCCGATCCAGTTCTCCCGTACGCGCCTTGCCGCCGACCGCGTCAAGCTGACGGTCGAGCCCGAGAGCGAGGAGAAATAGGCCTTCAGGCCTCGAAATCGCCGAAGATGTCCTGGAGGCGCGTCAGGGTCTCCACGCGCTCGTTCACCTCCTCGCCGAGGACGACGATGATGTTGGAAAGCATGAGGTCCATGACGGCCGTCATGGTGGCAACGCCGTCCCAGAGGGGACCGTGCGAGCCCGGCACGATGAGGCAGATATCCGAGGCCTCCGGCCCCCAGGGGCAGAATTCGTCGGTCAGGAGCACGACCTTCACGCCGGCGCGCCGGGCCTCCTGTGCCAGCGGCCTCGCCTTGGCGGCAAAACGGCGAACGTCGTGCAGGAAGAGCAGCCGGCCCTCCACCGAGCCGTCGAGCAGTTCGGAATAGGTGCCGTTGAGGCCGTCGACGAACTGCACGCGCGGGCGCGTATAGGAAAGCTGGCTGGCGAAATACTGTGCGACGCCGCGCACGTTCTGGTAGGCGGCGACATAGACCTCCGTGGCCCCTATCAAGGCATCGATGGTCTTCTGCCATTCCGGCGACTGGACCACGCCGTAGATCTGCGTGAGATTGTCGATCTGCTGCTGGATGAGGCCGGCGAGCAGCTTGCCTTCCTTGCGGTCCTGTTCCAGCCCCTCGAAACGCCCCTTGACCTGCCAGGCCGGATTGGCGCTGCCGTGCCGGAGTTCGTTCTTCAACTCGTCGAGGCCATCGAAGCCCATGCGGCGCAGATAGCGCCCGACGGTCATCGGCGAGAGCTGCAGGCGCTGGGCGATGGAGCGCGCCGTCTCGAAGGGAAGGTCGGCGATGTTGCGCTCGATGTAATGCGCCAGCAGCTTGTCGGATTTCGACCGCCTGAGGTCGTCGGACTGAACGAGCTTCAGAATGCGTTTCGACACGTCGCCCCTCTCCTCGAAATCCCGCCCGTCCGGTGACGGGCGGGGATCGTTCGTCCTCACTGCGCGGTCTTGACCCGCGTCCAGACGCGGTCCACCTAGCGCAGCGCCGGGCCCAGGTCCCCGAAGATCTGCAGCCGTGCCATCGTCCCTCCTCCAGGCGATCAGCGGCTTCGTCGAGCTCGATTCGGGACGCATCCTGATCGACGGCGAGGACATGACGGACCGCCCGCCCTATCGCCGCCCCGTCAACACCGTGTTCCAGAACTACGCCCTTTTCCCGCATATGAGCGTGGGCGAGAACACCGGCTATGCGCTAGAGGTCGCCGGCATCGGACGGCAGGACCGGGCAAGGCGCGTTGCCGAGGCCCTGCGCATGGTCGGCCTCGAAGGCCTGGAGGGCCGCAAGCCGCGCCAGCTTTCCGGCGGCCAGCAGCAGCGCGTGGCGCTCGCCCGCGCCATCATCGCCCGGCCCAAGCTGCTGCTCCTCGACGAGCCGCTGTCCGCACTCGACAAGAACTTGCGTCAGGCCATGCAGATCGAGCTGAAGACGCTCCAGCACGAGCTCGGAATCTCCTTCATCTTCGTCACGCACGACCAGCAGGAGGCGCTGACCATGTCGGACCGCGTCGCCGTGCTTTCGGGCGGACACATCCAGCAGCTCGATACGCCCCGCGCCATCTACGACAAGCCGAGGAACAGCTTCGTCGCGACCTTCGTCGGGGCGAGTAATCGTTGAGCGCCGATGCGCCGCGATCCGTCGTCCACTCATAGGCGCGCAGCCAGTTCTGGCGAACGATGATCGGATCAGCCGGGATGCTTCTAACCTGCTCGATGAACCGGGCGAGATGCCAGGCCACCTGCGGATCGGTCGGGCGATAGTCGGCGGCCGCGGCGGCTATGGTTTGGGCCTGGCCGAGATGATCTACCTCAACGACCCAGGGGACGACGGTGCCGCGCGCGGACTGCCAGACCAGCGCGGCAGCGAAGCCGGCCGACAGGAACAGCGAGCCGAAGGCCATGATGCGCCAGTTTCTGGCCTGGACCCGGGCGGAACCGATGCGATCGTCCCAAACCTGTGCTGCGCGTTGATAGGGCGTCTCGGGTTCGGGCGATTTCCCATAATGGGCGGAAGGTCGTTTGAAGAGGCTCATATGCGGTCACTTTCAGAGACGTTGACGGAGGAGCCACCGCCATGACCGTCGCCCGAACGGACAGCGTGCGCGGCAAGGGTGACGCCGTGGCTGAGGAATTGGTGGCGCTTCATGCGCTTGGCCCAGTCGGGCGGGCCGTCGCGGGACGTAGCGGCGGCTTCGCTCGCGGCCCCCGAGCCGGCGATGGCCCCCATGGTCGAGGAGCCACCCGTCGCCCCGAACCCGGCCTTCGCGCCTTGCGAGAAACTGGATTTGACGCTTTCAGCGGCGCGCGCCGTTGCTCTTTTCAGAGGCGAGACGGTCGCAGCGCCAGCCGCGCGGGCCACGCCGCCAAGACCGGAAGCGACGCCTGCGGCGCCGGACTGACCGAGGGAGCCGAGGCTGTAAGCGGCAGCAGCTCCCCCCGCAGCGGCTGCACCACCTGACATTGCCGCCGCGCCTCCTTTGAGGCCCATGCCCGCCGCGCCGCCGGCTGCAAGAGCTGCACACCGACGGCAAGGCCGGTGCCGACGGCTGCTCCGGCGCCAAGCTGCGGACCGCCGCTGATGAGGCCCGAGGCAATGCCTGGGCCGAAAATACTGAGCCCGAGGAGGGACAACGCCGCAAGGACGATGGCCATCGCGTCATCGACGGTGGGGGTGGCACCACCGAAACCAGCGGTGAACTGGCTGAAGAGCGTCGATCCGATGCCGATGATGACGGCGAGAACCAGCACCTTGATGCCGGACGAGACGACATTGCCAAGGACACGTTCGGCCATGAACGCCGTCTTGTTGAACAGGCCGAACGGGATGAGCACGAAGCCGGCCAGCGTCGTCAGCTTGAATTCGATGAGGGTGATGAAAAGCTGAATCGCGAGAATGAAAAACGCGAGCAGCACCAGAGCCCAGGCGAACAGCAGGCAGGCGATCTGGATGAAGTTCTCGAAGAATGCGGTCCAGCCCATCAAGTCGGAGATGGATTCGAGCAGGGGGCGCGCGGCATCGAGGCCCGTCTGCGCGACCTTTCCCGGCCGCATAAGATCCTGCACCGAAAAGCTCGCGCCGGAGGCTTTCAGACCGAGCCCCGCGAATGAGTCGAAGACGATCTTGGCGAGGTTGTTCCAGTCGGAGATCAGCCAGGCGAACACGCCGACGAACAGCGTCTTCTTGATAATGCGAGCAGGCGCACCACCTCGATGATCGTTGCCGGCGAGTAATTCCGCTCGTCGAGCCAGTCTTAGAAGCCCCCAACATGCGGTTGCAGCCAATTGATCCGGACATCGACGCTCCGGCGATGCCTGCGTTTCCGTTTTGTCATCCTGTTTCCTTCGAGTTGCTTGTTGACGCCGGAGGGTCCGGCGCATCGAACAAATCGAAGGCGGCGACACTATTCCATGCGATATGCAACTGCCGACCCGGATTGAACTCGGAGTACCCGGAAGGGTGCACCGGGAGCGGCCTGAGCTGCGTGTCGCGGCATGATGATCATGGCGGCGGGAAGGATTGCCCGCCGCCTGTGACGCCGGTCATGCCGATGGGGTGCCGAATGCCCGTGTCGTTCTCTGCCGACAATGCAGCAAAGCCCCCATGCGGCCTCTCATCTGGGCTGGTCTGGCGCCGGTCCGGCCTTGGCCTGCAACGGCTCCGCCGACCTTCTTCCCCTGGCCTGACGGCCATTCCTCGCGAAGCAACAAGCTCGGCTGCCGCCGTCCTCCGCTCACGCTTCGGTCCTTTGGATGCAGCCATCCGGCCCGTCGCCCCTCGACCGCCATCGAGACCGCATGGGGCGGCTTCGGACAACTCTCAGGAGATACGACAATGGCTCAGATCGGCACCTTCACCCGCGACGACAACGGCATCTACGCCGGAACGATCAGAACCCTCACCCTCAACGTAAAGGCCACCATCAAGCCCTGCGACCACGACAGCGACAAGGCCCCCGACCACCGGGTCACCCTCAACGGCGTCGAGTTCGGAGCCGGTTGGAGCAAGACCGCCAAGGAAACGGGCGCCGAGTACCTCTCGCTCAAGCTCGACGATCCCTCCTTTACGGCGCCAGTCTACGCCTCCCTGGTCCAGGGCGACAACGGAGAGCACAAGCTCATCTGGTCGCGATGATCGACACAAGGCGCTCCGCTCTCTGCGGGGCGCCGCTACTCCATTATATAGCCAAGTGCGCGATAGCCCGCCCGCCGCTTTGCGGCCATCCGAGCGAGAACCGGCACAGTCTGATCGATATAGTCCACGACCAGGACATCCCCTTTTCCGTCATGTTCGCGATGCAGCCGGCCGACATACTGAGCCAGAGTTCCCTTCCAGGCGATCGGCATCGTCAGGAACAGCGTGTCGAGACGGGCGTCGTCGAAGCCTTCGCCAATATAGCGACCTGTCGCGAGGATCAGACGCTCGTCGTGATCCGAGACATTCAAAGTCTTATCGGCCACTTTGCGATCCTTGGCCGCCATGCCGCCACACAGCACAACGAGATTTTTCACGAAAGGCGAGAACCGCTGCCTTAGATAATCCAGGTGGTCCTTTCGCTCGGTCAGCACGATGGGCGATCGTTTCGCTTCGAGCGATTTCAGCACATCATCGAAGATCAGATCATTCCGGCCATCGTCCTGCGCCAGCGCCGCATAGATCGCCGGCATTGATGGGCGCTCGGCCGAGACGATGGACGGTGGCAATTCAAATTTCGTCGAACGGCCGCGCACGCGGTGGCGGATACCGCGTTCGGCGGCTTGAACCCGCGCATCGACCCGATGCCGAACAGGGCCGCATTGCATGAAGATGATGGGATGGTGCCCGTCTTTTCGGGCGACGGTCGCGGACAGGCCAACGACGTAACGTGCTTTCGACCGCCGGGCGACAAGCTCGAAGCTTGCCGCAGACAGATGGTGGCATTCGTCGACGATCAGATGGCCGTAATCGGCGACGAGGTCCGCGACTTCACCCTTGCGAACCAGGCTCTGGATGAGCGCGACGTCGATGATGCCTGTCGGCTTTCTTTTCCCACCACCAATGACGCCGATCTGCTTCGGGTCGATATTCAAGAAGGTCCGAAGGCGTTCCACCCATTGGTTCAGCAGTTCTCGTCGGTGGACGAGGACAAGCGTGTTCCGGCCACGGTTTGCAATGAGCGCCGCTGCGACGACGGTCTTGCCGAACGCAGTCGTCGCGGCAAGCACGCCGGTGTCATGGGTCACGAGAGCATCGAAAGCCGCCAGCTGCGGCCGCCGCAATTCGCCTTGGAAGGATAGATCTGCGGGAAGTGCCGTGCCGATTTCGCGCAAATCTTCCGGAACGGCACCGGCGCCATGGTTTTTGACGAGGTCGATCGCCTCGTCGAGGCAACCACGGGGCAAGGCGACATGCTGCGGATAAAGCTCGGCGCATGAGACGATCCGAGGCTTGCCGAATGTCGGCAACCGCATGGCCTGCGCGCGATAGAATTCCGGGTTCTGGAAAGCCGCGAGGCGAATGAGCTGCGCAATCAGCGCTGGCGGGAGTTCTGTCCGGTCGATGTAAACCTGGTCGCCGACCACGATCCCGATGCTGTGCGGCATCACAGCATCGATACGCCGTGAGGTACTGCGGCGTGACGGCGACATCTTCCACGGCTCGTCGGCGTGTTCATCGTCCACCGGCATGCGGACGCCCAAGACCCGACCTGACAACTCCGCCTCGTCCGCGATCCTGAACACCATGTCTGCCGATAGCCTGGGCAAAGATGACAGATACGCCCATTGGTCGTCGTAAGGGCGCAGATCATTGTCGACAAAAACGCTGTTGCCGACCTCGCGTGCCTTTCTCTGCAACGGAAAAGCGATCAGATTACCGAAGCCGCCAAGGGGCATCGTATCCTGGCTGGGAAAGAAGCGATCATAGGATGTGAAGCCGATCTCGGGACGCTTCTCCATCGTCTCCGTGATCAGGGCGGAACCCATCTGCCGCGCGGTCCTTGCCGGAACGGGTTCGGAGAAGAATATCCAGACATGACCGCCATTGCCCGACCTCGACCGTTCCAGGGCGGCGGCGATTCCTTTCGCATGGCAGGTGCCGAGCAATGCCCTAGCGTCATCCGCCCAGCTGTCCTTGTCGAAGTCGACGGCGAGGAACCAGCACGTCTCATCTTGCAGCAATGGATAAACCCCCGCGACAAAGTCACCCGAACGGATATCGCCGCCACGCAGGTGCTTTTCGATGATGTCCTCGGAGGGCGGGACGAATGCCTGATGTGGACATTCCCCGCATTTCACCTTCGGCTTGCCACAGATTCCCTTCACCCATTCGCTGGAGCAGGCTGGCGAATATCCCGAGCGACCGGTCTTTCTGTTGTCCCATCGAACTGGAAAGACATCAGGACGCCCGGCAAACATCCGGCGAAACAGCTCGACTTTTTCAGCAGACGACGAATTGCTGGTGACAGGGGCATCGGCATACAACGAGCGCTCGGACGGGTGACGGTCGGATTTCAGCTTCTGCTCAAGCGTTTCCAACTCGTGCGCAAGTTTTGCGCGCTGGCCGTCAAGTTCGGCCAGCCGCCGCCGAACGCGCGCGATTTCCTCCGAAATGTCATTCTCTTCCGCCACAGTCGCAGCTCGCGCTTCAAGGTTTGTTCCACGGTTCAACATAGACCAAGGCAAGCCTGACCTTAAGGCCAGACACGCGAGCCCGCAGCTGTTCAATCAGTGAGATTATGCGGAGTGGAATCCGCCGAAACCTTCGGAAAACCGGACTTCAAAACCCCACACTCCGCATAATCCCGCTCTCAGCATAATCGGCACGGCCGACCAGAACCCGGTGGCTGGGGGCGTTCTCGCCGTTGGCGCGCAGGTCGGGGACGATGCGAACGCCCTTGGCCTGGACGCTGAGGGTGACGATTTCGCCGGTGAATTCGTTCGAGCCGGTCTTCTTGAAGGTGCCGATGGTCGCCATTGTAAGTCTCCGTTTTCCGTTTCGAGCCCGCACCATTGCGGCCTCATATGAGGAGCCACTCGTCAAGTTGCGGTTCGAGCGGCGGGTTGCGGTTCTTCGTGACGCCCCAGGTGCGGGGCGTCACATCGGGAGAGGTCAGTCACCGGAGCGGCGGTTCGGCCGCGACCAGATGAGGCTGAAGGCCTTGCCATCTTCGTCTTCCACCAGATTGGCGTAGAGCGGAGCGGTGAAGCTCGGGTCGTCGAGCTTGAGACCGAGGTAGTTACGGCCCTCGTTGGACTGCTTGGACCAGGCGGCTCCGATTTCGATGCGGCCGACGAAGACGCGGTGGCTGGGGGCGTTGTCGCCACTGGAGCGCGTATCGGAAACGATACGGACGTTTTTGGTCTGGAGGGAAAGGGTGACGATCTCGCCGCTGAAGTTATTGCCGGACTGCTGGAAGGTGCCGATGGTAGCCATTGTCGTTCTCCTAACTGAGTTGCCGAAGCCGCCCCTTGCGACCTCGATAGCGGTCGTGAGGCGCCGATCTGGCCGGCTGCATCCCAAGGGGACCGCAGCATCAGCGCAGGACGGTGAAAGCCGGACTTGTTGCTCCGCGAGGAATGCAGCAAAGCTGCAGGGGAAGAAGTTCGGCGGAGCCGTTGCAGGATCAGGACAGATTGGCGTCAGACCCGCCTGAAGAGAGGTCGTAAGGGGCGGCTTCCCGGACACCGGTCTCGCGAGAACGATGCTGGGCAACGGACCTCCAATCATAAGCCGACACAGCTGGCAGATCTGAGTTCGCCCGGTAAACCTTGGTCTGAGCCCGTTTCTGATCCGCGCCACGCACGTATCAACCTCATATCCGGTCGCCGTTCTAACGGCCGCACCATAATCCCGCCTGCGGCGGCGAGGGCTCAGGAGGACGAGACCATTCTCGATGACGGCGTTTGCCCCCCTTCTTCGAGCACCTGATTGCGGATCGCCAATTCCGGTGTTGTAGGGAGAAACTGTCGCCCCCACGCACCGAGCGCAACCAGCGCGGGGAGCAGAGCGATCGACTTTTCGGTCAGACTGTAGATCGTCCGCTGTTTGTGGCTCGGATCATCGGAACTCGTTAGCAGGCCATCTGCGACCAATTTCTTGAGCTTGGCTCCTAGAATGTTAGTCGCGATCCCTTCGAGCGAATGGCTTAGGATGTCACGAAACGACCGCCTCCCGCAGGGCTTGCGCACACAAGAGATGGGTAGCTGTTGTCGCGAAATTCCTGCCTTTCGCGTCAAAAAATCGGCGGAGTTGAATTTTCAGGTCAAACGCTATCGCAAAAGTCGGCTGCAAAAATCAGTGTTTTGCGACAACCGGATAGCAGTGCCGAGCTTTTCAAGCGTGGGAGGCCTGGCTGCTCGACACGCCATATGCGGTCATCCCGGTGATGCGGACAAAAGCAGCGCTCCCCACAGCAATCGCACCGATAACCGAGAACAGCATCTGCCATGTCTCCGACGGCATGGCGTGTTTCACGATGCCATGGGTGGCATGAAAACCCGCTATCACCGCCGGGGCAACGAAGGCTGCGGCGATGAGCAGGCGGGCCCAGGTTGGACGCGCGGTGGCGAGCAGGAGCTGGCCGATGCCGAAAGTCAGGCCGGCTGCGACAAAGCCGACGACAATCGCGCCGAGCCAGCCCGCACCGGTGCCATAGGCCCATATGCCCGCAGTGATACCGGCGAAGAATGGCAGGGCGAACACGGCGAGCGTGAAGAGGAGCCAGCAGAGCAAGCCGATAGCGGCTATGCTGAGAAGAATGCCGATGAAGATCATGGTGGTGCCTTCGTGAAAATGTCATACAGACGCGCCTCCACCACCACCTTGGCGCATCTGCGAGATTAGCAGAATCGGGGCTGCGGGAGGAGCAGAAACGCGAAGCGCTCGCCGATTAGCGACCCGGTTCGCCTCATGAGGCGAAGGGTTCGATTTCGCTGACGATGGCGGTTTCGTCGCCGTCATATTCCGATGCCGGGGTGACGGAGAGTGTGCCGTCGCCGGCGCGGTAGATGACGATCGCCGCCATCAGGGTGGTTGCGAGGCTGAAGGCGAAGGCGTGAGCGGTTTGGAAGGACATCGACCTAGCTCCTGTTTGAGCGGAGGTCCATCCCCCGCTGACAGGTGCCCGATGTGTTCGGCCGTTGGCCGCAATCACCGGCGTGAGGCGAAGCCGGAGCGGCGGCACGCTATGCGTAGTCCGACCCTTGATGATGTGGAACGGCCCGCTCCGACAGCATCAAAGTGCTAAAGTGTGGTCGTTGTCGCAAACGCCACAAGGAGGGACCGTTCCGTGAAAGATGTTACCACTGTTGGACTGGATTTGGCGAAGCACGTTTTCCAGGCTTTTGGCGCGGACGTCGATGGGACGCCGCTGTTCAACCGGAAGCTACGCCGTGCCGAAGTGCTGCGCTTTTTCGAAAGACTGCCACCGTGCCTGGTGGGTATGGAAGCATGTGCGAGCGCGCACCACTGGGCGCGGGAGATCTCGGCCTTCGGGCATGACGTCAGATTGCTGCCGCCCCAATACGTCAAGCCGTTTGTCAAGCGCGGCAAGACCGACGCCGCCGATGCGGAGGCAATTGCTGAAGCGGTAACGAGAAAGACGATGCGGTTCGTGCCGGTCAAGACTGCAGAGCAGCAGGCAGCGGTGATGGTTCTCAGAACGCGGGCGCTGCTCGTGCGTCAGCGAACCCAAGCGATCAACGCGTTGCGCGCCCACATGGGAGAGTTGGGTATCATCGCTCCGACGGGCATCGCCAACGTGAAAGCACTGGCACCTATCATCCGGGATGAAGAGGATGCTCGACTGCCTCCGGCTGCGCGCTTTCGGGATTAGCCCGATCCAGGCTGCAAAGTGGTGAGCAGATTTAAAGCCGCCGGGATCAGGAACGAATGCCTTTATAGCCATGGCGATAATAGCGCCAACGCCAGGGATAGTCGCGAGGCGCCGCATCTCATCATCCTGCTTGGCCTGGATGACGATCTCACGTTCGAGCTTGTCGATCTGTGTGGCGAGCATCTCAATCTGATTGATAATTTCGGTCAGGGCAAAGCGCATTCCAGCGGTGGCAAAGAACGATTGGGGCGAATATCGAAGATGGGCAATCCGGTACTGCGATCATTGCTGACGACGGGGGCGGCATCAGTGCTACGTCATGTGCAGTATCGCGACCGAGTTTGGCCGTGGCTGAAGAACATGCTTACGCGGCGACCCTTCAAGGTCGTCGCTGTGGCGCTCGCTAATAAGATCGCCCGGATGATCTGGGCATTGCTGACCAGAGGTGGAGTTTATCGAGACCCAATAGGAATTGAGGCAGGATCTGTCGCCGCATAAGCGCAGGACCGCCGAGACGAGCTGCCCGGCAACCGCCGGCAGGTAGGGTGCACAAGAGACGATGAACCACGGGACGAAATCCCGAAACAGGACAGGCCGAAACCCGTGACGCGCACAAAGCGCGCCCCCTTGATCCAGCCACCTGCTTCGCGGACTTCATCGAGGCCAGCGGTCATGACCGCGCAAGTAGGCCGGACATATGACCGCACCGTTCCCATGTGGTGAAATCGACTGAAGAGCACCTTGCACCGCGGGCCGTTCCACATATACGGGTTGATGGCGTCAGGCCATCGGCAGAACCCAAGGATCAGCGACCAAAAGCGGGGGTGGATCTTCCGATCCGGAGACCGGGTTGTCTGCTTACCGCGTGGAGCATTTCCGCCGGCTCGTCCGGCCCAGCCTGCATTGCCAGTGACGGATTGTCAGCGTGCGACCTTCCAGGGATCGATAACCTCGAGATTGGCGGCATCGAAAGCGCTGGTGTCGCGTGTGGCGACGGCAAATCCCTTGGCAGCTGCGATCGCGGCGATATAGCCATCGGGCGTCGGAAAACCTTTCCCGACAGTGCGGGCTTTAACGGCGAGATCCGCGTAGTGCCGCGCGGCATTGATGTCGAACGGCAGGATACGCTCCGCGAACAGCTCCATCACCCCCTCCAGGGCGTCGTTGAGGCGGTCCTTTCGCTTGCCGTCAGGGAGCGCGCCAATGCCGAACATCAGCTCTGCGGCGGTGACGCTGGAGAGAAACAGCGTTTCCGCCGCCTGTTCGTCGAGCCATGCCCGCACCGCATCGTCTGGTGCAGGTTTCATCGCCTCCGATACGACATTGGTGTCGAGGAGGATCATTCGAAGCTCATCGGCTTGGCGGGCGTCCTGTCGTGCGCATGCTCAAGGGCATCGACATCCTCATTGGTGAGGCCGAGGCGACGACTGCGGTCCGCGAGCGCTGTGCCGAGCCGAAGGCGCGTATCGGGCCGGACAGCCGTTTCGAGGATGTCGCGCATTTCCGCCTCGGCGCTACGGCCGTGCTGTGCCGCCCGCACCTTGAGCGCGCGGTGCGTCGCGTCGGACAGATTCCTGATCGTAACCGCGGGCATGATAGCGCCTCCTACAAAGTTGATAGCGATGATAGCAAAATAGAGAATTTGCCATCATTTTTCAAGATGGCGGATCTTTGGGGCCGCTTCGGACGCAGCAGAAAAGTGTAGGACGAGCCGTGCAGAACAGGGGCGGCGCTCGAAAGCGGCGGCTCCAAGATAGTTGTTGACTAGGAAACCAGATTGTGGTTATTTCCTAGTCAACAAATGGAGCGCATCATGCCTTCGGTCTCCGAATTAGCTGATCATACCGGGTTCTGGATGCGCATGGTGTCCAACGCCGTTTCGCAAGGGTTTCGTGACGGCGTTTGATCCTCTTTTCCCACAAGCGAGCGCTCGTTCGCCGACTGTGGTGAAACTCGTGAACCTGATGCTCTTATGTAATTCTTTGTCGGTCGAACTGCTGGATTAATGGATTGCCTCGCCTGAGATCATAGTCCCATATGAACTCTACAAGCCAATCACGCCGTGGGCATGCTTTGCCTGCCTATGCGCCTCATAGTCGTTAGGCAATGCTCCCTTGCAGCGAAGATGACAAACTTCCTAGAAGTCTGGCTTAGGAGGCAGGAACAGGATGACTTATGGCCAAGCTGCTGATCTTCTTAGCATCGCCATGAAGATAGGAAGCAGCTCTGAAGGACTGTCATATGCCGAGTTTGACACTCTGTCTGATGCGCCGACTTTCGAGGCAAAGCGGCGGCATACACAACGACTTGTGCGTGCGCTGGAACGGATATTTGGGAGTCGTTTAGAAACCGCGTTCGACGAGCGAGGTAAGGTCGTCAGGCTGAACAGCGACCAGCTACTTCATTTAATCCAGCTTCTGCCGGGTGAAGTTTCGGCCTTGGACAAGGCGGTAGAAGCTCTCCGTGCATCTAATGCGATGGTTGAGGCCGGCAACCTCGCATCGTTGAAAACGAAGCTGGAGGCCCATTTACCAGCGCAGGTCCGCATGAAGCTTGAGGTCGATCGCGATGCCCTGGCCGAAAGCGCCTATCTCGTTGTAAAGCCAGGCCCTCGGTTAAGGCTGCATTCTTCGCATCTGGATACTATTACACGTGCCTTATTATCGCTGCAGCGCCTGTCGTTCACCTACCGTGTCGTGCCAAATGCGACGCCGGAACATGTGGTACTGGAGCCGCTAGGGGTGATCAGCGGCCACCGAGCTTATCTCGTCGGGGCAAGAACGGGCACCAATGAGCCGGTGCTGTGGCGTTTGGACCGAATGTCTGATGTTTCGCCGGTCTTAGAGGCTGCCAAGCGCCCGGTAGGCTTTGACCTACAAAAATTCGCCCGTCGATCGTTTGGAGTCTTTCACAGCGAGGCCGAGTACGGCGAGGTCGAGTGGCGCTTCAGTGCGGCAGTTGCTGAACGCGTACTGGATTTCGAGTTCCATCCGGACCAGGAGATGGTCGTGGAGGCTGATGGTTCAGTGACGGTGCGCTTCTGGGCGAGCGGACACCTTGAGATGGCCTGGGCGCTCTATCCCTGGGGTGACAAGGTGCAAGTGGTGAAGCCAGATGCGCTCAGGGAGTTGGTGAAGGGCCACCAACGGTCAGACTTTGTCGGGCTTCCGTAATGCAGCGGCATCATCGCCTCTAAAGAACTCCCACAGCCTGACCATGGCAAGGGTATCAAGATGGCAGTAAGCGAGGAGTTGCTTGCGCAGTTCTTCGCGGCGCTCAGCACTTGCGCCTTCGGCTGTCGCCTCGACATAAGCCTCTACCGCAAGCCCTCCGTTCCGGACGCCATCGAGGGCCATATAATCTAAGTCCGGTGCGATGGCAGGCAAGACCGCCTTGATACTCCAACTGCCCTTCTGGCTTGGGTGGTAGAAGTTTGAACGCGTGAATGGGAGGAGGTCGACCAAGCGGTGTTTTAGCGCGAGAAGGCCGTCCCTGAGATCATCGAACCGACGGGCGAGTGCGCTGAGAACGCGGCCCTCGAAACTGGCGTTATAGGCGAAGATTGGGCCGGAAGTGCCGCAGGCCCCTAGCAGATCTTCCGCGATTGCCCTTGAGGGATCCTCACCTGACAGATCCAGAAACTCGTGATGCTTAAGGGTACCATCCGGGTTTAGGACGTGAAGACTGTGCTGGAACGGGATCTGTTGAAAGGGCCGGGTTCCTCGCCACCTCGGTATGGTTGCCATGACCGTTTCGAAGTCGAGGAAGTAGGCGGGCAGACCATGCTGCGACAGGGCAAGACTCGCCCCTGCCCGGTCCATGTAAGGTGTGTCTGTGAGCGTGGATTGCTTCACGCGAAGTTGCAAAGGGCTCAGCAGAATATCCGGTATTTCCTCAAGCTCCTTGACGCCATTCTCATCCCTCAACGCCGCCCTCAGCTGGGAGCCCGCGCTTGGAAGGACATCTGCGGGATGGCGAGGCTGCCGTTCAAGTGAATGGCAGTAAATCTGGAAGCTACACTCATAAGAGGCAGTACAATGGCTGCCACGTTGAGCCGCAGGCATTTCTTCAGCATGAAGAACAAGATTGGCATTCCGGAGCCAGTCAGGGACTTCCTTTGAAAGTTGAGCGACCGGTTCCGTTACGTCCGCCTCGTGGAGCAGGCCTGCGAATTCTTCTTCCTGTTCAAGCACCCAGTTTTTGTCTATATGGGCTATAGCTGCGGATTTTACCACCAGTCCCGATGCGGAGGCTGCGTACCATTGAATAGCCATCTCTTCTATGTGCTGAGGCTTCACCTTGCCGGTCGCCTTGAGGCCAATGATCCGGATCGCTTTGTCAGGCCCGTAAATGACAATATCTGAACGCACGCTAACCCCACCCGCGTGGAAAGGCCGGCTGAAACCAACGTCCCCAGCAACGCCGCGCTGCTCACCTGGGGAGGCGGCATCAATTCCGGGCTTATCAGAAGGGGACGACGACGGTGCCTGATAGACAGTCCTGCCAATTTCTGTCAGTTGTTCATCTATCGGATAACCCGCACTTGGCGTAGCTGAAGCAGTTGCCAGATGCGGCTGATGCTCATCGAGCCAAAGCATACGAGCGCACCGGCGGTGAGCAAGGAGTTGCGACTTCGTGATCATTCGCTCTTGCCCAGGCTCTTGTCTACGAAGGTGAGGATCGTGGAGCCGGTCTCGTCGTCTTCTATGACAAGGCTGTTATCCATTCGCGCCTTAGAAATAATTCTTTCATCTAGTTCAACCGACCATTCTGAAATGAACCTTTGCATGTGGTCGGGTAGATCCTGTGCGTTCATGATGAAGAACTTGATGAACTTCCATTGAAGGTCTTTCAGAATTTCGGCAGGCTCTGCAGACATGTCACTACCTAGCGTTCGCATGTTTTCTTTCTTCCAATGGTATGGAACAGTCGTTACTTATTGATGAGGGATTGCTGATGCGGGGCGGATGATCGCTGGGGTCGAAGCGAGTTCCTGTTATTTGGCGAGCAATACCCGGATACTAATGAGCTGCTCAGCTGTGTCGGCTGCGATCATGAGTGAGAACACAAGGTCAACGTATGGTAGAGCGTAGAGCTGACCGTCGCGATAGCTTCCGATCAAGGTGGCGGGGCTAAAGCTGCCGAGGAGGCCCGGCAGTGGGCGCGGGCTTGCGAAGTCCGCGATAACGCCAGTGCCGGATATGTTCGGGTAGTTGTTCGGATCCCAGTCCACATATCGATGTTCTATTTTTCCATTAGCTAACTGAAGAAGGACTGCGAACTGGCACGGACGATCAAGTTCTGGGCGAATCATAGTGCCGCTTATGTTAAACAGAGCCTCAGGTGCACCCATGATCTCGGCGCTGTAGGAGCGACCGATCCCGTTGCATAAGATGTAGCCTTGGCTCCTGCCAGATCTGTTGGATATCACTTCGGGAGCAGGCTTAGCCTTGAAGACAGTAATGCTCGACATCGAGCCGACGTCTCTTGGAACACATGCGTAGCTGGGGTTGCCATTCTGTTTGCCTCCGACCGAGAAGTTTTCACTGAACGAGTGCTCCGGAGCAATTGCACGCAAAGTATTCAGTAGCGTCAGACGAGTAGCGTCATCCACGGCTACGCGAACCGTCAACCGAATGGGCACTGCAATCCGAATTGAGCGGCTCCTCTTCGCCATTGCGGCAATGGCGTTGGGATCGCGTTCCTCAGCGACACCCAATACCTCGATCTGCTTTGCCTTTGCAGCGGCATAGTCACGGAGGGCATCTGACACCTGGCCAGGTGCGTCAGCATGCAACCGTCCTTCAGCACTCGCCCCCGCCAGTCGGCCGATTGCGATGTTGCCACCAATATTGTCGTCAGGTTCCGCAGCATGCTCGCGGATATTACTAATATAGGCTCTGACAATCGCCCGATATCGATCTTGCGCAACTTTTTTGATCTCCAGCACCTCGAAAGCGGAAACAACCCCTTTTGACGACTCCTTAATACTTTCCGCCCAGGAGCTGGATCCGGAAGCGCTGACGCTCAACTCCTCTTCCACCGACATGTATGAACCGGCTTCGGTGCGTATGGCGTTGATAGCGGCCTCACGGGTTGCCTCAGGTGCTGTCGAACCGTAACCGGTTGCCGTGACTTCACCCGCCCATGCGTTGCTGATGCTGATCACGAGGGGGAGCATCGGGAGTAAGCGGCGCATCATTCAAAGAGCCCTGCATTCCTGGACCTGCGATCGAAGCTCCTCAAAGGGGGACTGCTCTTGCTCACGGAGGACGGCATCGCTGCAGAGTGCTCGGTGCCGAATGACTTGAGCGAGGCAATCAACCCTTCGTTGATGCCGACTTTCACAAACAAAAGGCGCTGTTCGCTATCGAAGCATTCCGAGACAAGGGTGGCCCCGGTAAGCAGGTCCCTGGCGCTGGACCGTATGGTCTCGGACGTGTGCTCTGTTTCCGAATTTTTTGAACTGCCGACACCCTGCTCGTTCGCCCTTTCTGATGAGCTAATCGTGTCGAGTTTCTGCTCGGCCAGAACATCCTGAGCAAGGTACCGCGTCAGGGCTCCCCGCGCCTTCAGCGATGCCGTTCGCATTGCGAGTACCAGATCGGTCGGCTTGTCGCCGCGGACTTCGGAAACACCAGTTGCTGAAACTGATACCAGTCTTCCGGCTTCGAACTTAGGTTCAGCATCGCCCGTTAGATTGAAGTGTTCGCAGGCGGCGAATGCAGGTCCCGAGAGCGTAAACGACAACAGCAGGCTAGCGACAACGGGCCTTAGGAGCATGACAGGTATCCTTCTCAGCTTCAGATCGGTCAGAAGCCTACTCTGCCCCGGAACCGGGTTTTGTCTACTCGCGACGAAGCAATGGGTAACAACTTTTGTTACCTCTCAATTGGCATTCACATGTCAAGATCAAACTATCGCGGCGCTCGCCCCGTCGCTTCAGCAGACTTTAACGGAGGTCGTCTCTAATGAAGTCCCGTATCGAACAACCGGAGTCAGATGTGAGGGAACGACCATCGCTGCCTTTGAGGATCGGCGTCTCATCCAGAGCACTCTTCGATCTTGAAGAGGAGCATGAGATATTCCTGAGCTACGGGGTCGAAAGCTACGTCGCTGCCCAACGCGAGCGTGAGACCGTGACCATGGGACCGGGGCCGGCGTACCCCCTGATCAAGCGCCTGCTTGCGCTGAACCTTGACGAACCACTTGTCGATGTTGTCGTCATTTCGCGCAATGCGCCCGACTTTTCTCTGCGGCTGTTCAACTCGCTGGAAGACCATGGGCTGCCGATTATGCGCGGAAGCTTTACAAGCGGGCGTGACGTGGCGTCCTTCGCGGAAGGATGGCAAGTGGATCTCTTCCTGTCGAGACACGGCAAAGACGTTAAGGATACGCTTCGTACTGGAACTGCGGCCGCACGCATAGCAGAACGATCGTCCGGCGCCACCGCCGACGAAGCCGACGAGATACGACTTGCCTTCGATGGAGATGCTGTGTTGTTTTCGCCCGAAGCAGACTGCGTCTTCCTCGAAGGAGGCCTAGCAGCGTTCGTCGAATATGAGCGGCGGCAGGCAAGGGTTCCTTTGGAGCCTGGCCCGCTAGGGCACACGCTGCTGCCAAAGCTCGCGATGCTCCGTCATAAAACAGCTGGCTTGGATGGAAGAAGCCCGATTCGCATTGCCCTGGTTACTGCAAGAAGCGCTCCGACCCATGAAAGAGTGCTGAACACGTTTCGTGCTTGGGGAATTGAAGTTGATGAGGCGCACTTTGTCGGTAGCCATGTGAAGGGGAAGATACTCAGAGCCACCCGCGCTCACATCTTCTTTGATGACCAGCAGGGACATATTGAGGGGGCGAAGCGGTTCGTGCCTTCCGCGCTTGTTCCTCGGGAAGATGATGCTGAGCAATTTATTGTTTCCGCATGACCAACCTTGGGAGGCGACCAACCGGCGCGATCCGATCCCACACGACAAAGCCAAATATAAATGGCGGAATCAGATCGAGCGGCTCTTCAACGAGCTCAAGAACTGGCGGCGCATTGCAACTCGCTACGACAAAACCAAAGAATCCTACCTCGGCTTCGTCGCCATCGCTGCAGTCAAACTATGGATACCCTTTGTCCACGAGCGCTAGAATTTACCAACGCATAGATGCCGTCTCTTGGTTGCGGGCGTTACATTTGATTCACCAACATCTCGTTTTCTGCAACTACGCCACGCGCGTTAAATTTTTTTTTGCAAAACTTGGCTCTTCTATAGCTTCCTAGAACCAGAGGGAAAACCATGCAGTATGAAGTCAGCGGTCCATTCAGAGCCAAGGAACTCTTTGAGCTCAAGCCACATATAAAGAAATCTATTGTGGTGCCGGTATTCTTGAACCAGAAGGCTCAGCTCAAAAAGGGTTGGAGCAAGGATACGCGTTTTACGGGCACTGGGATCTACGGCATCTTCCTCCATGGAAAGCTCATATACGTTGGTATCCTGACGGGAGGTAAACGAACGCTTTTCTCGAACAGCGTGATTGTCGAACGTTGGAAGAAGCATCTAACCTACTTTACGCTTCGTTCTCCCGCGTGTGCTGCCACCCCTCAGAATATTCATCGTATTCTCCGGGAATTAGAAGGCGAGCCGATTGAGGCGATCGCAGCCATGCTTGGCGGCAGGAACTTCTCGCTCGCGGAGGCGAAAGCAAGGAAGATCGGCTTTGTCAGCGGAAGCTCGACGCAATTCAACAAAGTTCGCTTCGCAAACGAAAACTGGGAGGTCTTCAGACCGGGCAACGAAGAGCAAATGCTTGATGCCATCAGCTTCGTTTACGCCCGCTTTATGCCTGAGACAGCGGAACACCTGGGTGCCGTTTCTGAAAAGGCCGTATACGACTTTGTTCGCACCAAGTGGCTTGAGCCCAGAGAAGACCGGCTTGTGAAGAGGTTCCAGCCAATTTGCAACAAAAAGACGAAGGTACCAAAACGCGATGTCGATGTAGCCACTTTTTTGGCCGCCTTGCGGCAGGAAATGGAGCTATCACTGCCTTCGTTCAAGCCTGATGGAGTGCCCCCCGTTTCACCCGACAAACAGGCTGCTGCCTAGACACAACTGCCGCAAATGGGGACTTGTCTAAGAATACAGACCCGCCCGCAGCGGACGTCTGAGGACTATGGGCTCTGGGAGGGGCGGCAGTCAGCGGCCTCTGGAACTCCATCGGACGTTTGCTCAAGCTCTTCACGCCAAACGAATGTCAGAACTACTTCAAAGCCGCCGGATACGATGCAACATGATCGGATTCGGCTCTAGGTCCGCCGCAACCATGGCAAGCCGCTTCTCGGAACCAACGAGCGCCTCGACAGTCGCCCATTTGCGTTTGATCTTCTCCTGTTCTGTTATCGCTTCATCTTCGGTCAGTCCTCGATTTCGAGGTCGATCTTCGGCTTTTCGTCCTCGGGTAACTCGATGCGCGCAAGGCGGCTCTCGTAATATATAGGCACCGTGGCGCCGTCTTCTACCGCCCGGCTGATGTCATAAACGTCGATGTATTCGCCGAACACGGCAGGCGTGTTTACGTCGTCCTTTTCGATCGGCGTTCCGGTGAACCCGATGAAGGACGCGTTCGGAAGCGCATCGCGCATATACTTCGCGAAGCCATAGGCGATCTCGCCGGTCTTCTGTTCTATCCGTGCGCGGAAGCCATATTGGCTTCGGTGCGCTTCGTCCGCGATCACGACGATATTCCGGCGATCCGACAACATTGGATAGATCGCTTCGCCTGTTGCCGGTGAGAACTTCTGAATAGTCGTGAAGATCACGCCGCCCGAGGCACGGCTGAGCGCCGATTGCAGATCATCCCGGCTGTCGGCCTGGATAGGCGTTTGCCGGATCAGATCGCGGCACATGGAAAACGTGCCGAAAAGTTGGTCGTCCAGATCGTTGCGGTCTGTGATGACGACGATTGTCGGGTTCTCAAGCTCACGACGTCGCACAAGCTGCCCGGCATAGAACGCCATCAAAAGGCTCTTACCCGAGCCCTGCGTGTGCCAGATCACCCCGACCTTCCGGTCCCCCTGCGGAGCCGACGCCTCAACGGTCTTGTCAACGGCGTACCGAACCGCATGGAATTGATGATAGCCGGCGATAATCTTAGCAAGGCCCGATCCCGTCTCGCCGAACACCGTAAAATCGTGCAGCAGATCAAGCAGGCGGCGGCGATCGAAAACGCCTTCAATCAGAGTATTGAGTTCTGGTTGGCCTTTTGCAGCAATGACTTTTCCGTCCGTGGTGCGCCACGGCATGAAGCGCTCTTGATCAGCGGTTAGCGAGCCGACACGCGCAGTGATGCCATCCGAGGTAGCAAGGATGGCATTCGTCCGGAAGAGCGACGGGATTTGCGACTTGTAGGTCTGAAGCTGGTTGTGTGCGCCTGCGAGCGTGGCGTTCTCGCCGCCGGGCGCTTTAAGCTCGATGACGCCGAGCGGTAGTCCGTTGACGAAAACGACGATATCCGGGCGGCGATTAATGCTGCCCTCAATCACTGTGAACTGGCCCGTCGCCAGCCAATCGTTCGCGGCGAGGTCGGCGAAATCGATCAAGCGGACCTTGTCGCCCCGGATCGTGCCATCTTCGCTATAGAATTCGACATCGACCCCCTCGACGATCAGTTTGTGCAGGCGACGATTCTCCTCGACAAGCGAGGGCTTTTCGGTAGCCAGCACCTTTCGTAGCGCATCGCCGCGCGCTTCCGCCGGGATCGTCGGATTGAGTTTCTCAATCGCGGCAATCAGGCGCTTGACCAGCACCACGTCGGCATAGGCTTCCCGCTCTGACACCTTTCCATCGGGGCCGATTTCGGCGTCGGTCGCGATCGCGTAGCCAAGGACTGCAAGTTGATCGAGCACAACCCGTTCGACGGCGGCCTCTGACAGATATGCCATTATCCGCCTCCCGAGTCTTGAGGCACAGCGGCCTTGGCTTCGCGGCATGCATTGAGCACGAGTTTGTAAGCTTCACGGTCTACACCGAAAAGCAGTCGAGAGGTTTCGATTGCGAGCGGCACTTCGTCACCGCCGGGGAGAATGATCATCACATTCAGCAGCCTGTCCTCTTCACTTTCACTGCGGATGGCGGCGTACTCATCGATCAGGTCGTTTGAGACTTGAAAGCGCTCGTATGGCTCCAACGTCCTAATCGGATCTGGTTCACGCTCAAGGTAGGCTTCGTGCAGGAAAGTGACGATGGCATCAGCCGCTAGCATAGCGGACCGTCGCACTGGATCGAGGACGGCGGCACCTTCCTCGGCCCAGTGATGATCACCAACACCCACGGCGTCGGCATCACCCACCATGCAACCATCCGCTGGATGCTGGAGCGCTACGCCTCGACCTACGAGGTCGGCGATTTCCTCTGGCTGATGCCCGTCGTCGCCGAGACCTATGACGGGGCGCTGAGCGACATCAACGGCCTGCCGGTGACGGAGGCCGACGTGCGCGCCGCCCTCGACGACCTCTCGCCCGGTCCCGTCCGGGAGGGCAATTGCGGCGGCGGCACCGGTATGATCACCTACGGCTTCAAGGGCGGCACGGGCACCGCCTCGCGCGTCGTTTCCTTCGGCGGCCGGGACTATACGGTCGGCACGCTCGTGCAGGCCAACCACGGCCAGCGCGACTGGCTGACGGTCTGCGGCGTGCCGGTCGGCAGGCATCTCCAGGACAATACCCCGCAAAGCCAGATCAAGGAGCGCGGCTCGATCATCGTCGTCATTGCGACAGACCTGCCGATGGCGCCGCATCAGTTGAAGCGCCTCGCGCGCCGCGCCGCCATCGGCATCGGCCGCGGCGGCACGCCGGGCGGCAACAATTCCGGCGATATCTTCCTCGCCTTCTCGACCGCCAACCCGCAGCCCATGGCGCATCGCGCCCCGGCCATGCTGGAGCTTGCCATCGTCAACGACGAACAGCTCGACCCTGTCTATCTGGCGACGGTGGACAGCGTGGAGGAAGGCGGTGGTCAACGCCATGCTGGCGGCGGAAGACACCGGCGGCACGCCGCACGACCGGCTGCGCGTCGACGCCATCCGCCATGAAGACCTGATGGCCGTCATGCGGCAATACAGGCGGTAGGAAGCTCAGTGGCCGGTGCCGTCGGGCGTCACGGCCTGGCTGTCGCCGCCCGTCCCGGAGGGCTGGGTCGGGTCGCGGTCCGTCGGCGCGGTGTTGCCGCCGCCGGGCGCGTCCTCCTTGATCGTATCCTGGGTCGGCGTGCCGCTGGTGGTCGAGGAGGTCTGCGAAGTGTCGAGCGGCGCGGAGGGATCGGTCTTCTCGCCCCAGATCTCGACGGCCCCCCAGACGAGGAAAACGAGAACGAGGCTGATGCCCAGCACTCTCAGGACGGGCCGGCCGAGGCCACCCTGACGGGCTTCTCGCCCGGCATATTCCTTGCGGTCCGGATCGTGGGTGCGGGTCAGCGGATCGCCGCGTTCGTCCTGTTGATGGGTCATGACTGGCACTCCCTGTCTGTCGTTCAGAAGGAAGAACCGGCCGGAACCGCGAAAGTTCCTCAGGCTTCGCCCGGGCCGTCCAGCCCCAGCGCCTCGACGAGCCGGCGCTGACGCAGGAGCAGATGGGTGAGTGCGGCGACATCGCCCTTTGCCGGTTGGTGCGTCATGCCCTCCTCCACCGCCTCCACGACAGCCTCCAGCGTATCGGCGATCTCGCGGGAGACATCGTGCAGCTCGGCAAAGCGCGGATCGACGGCAGCGGCCGCCAGCGCCGCAATGGTGACGGCGCCGATGCCGGCCGGCACCTTCGCGCCGCCGTCGACATGGCCCTCCGGCAGGTCGCCCTTCAGGTTGACGACGCGGCGGTAGCGGATGACATCGATGATCTGGTCGGCGGCCTGGCAGGCGCCCGCGACGCGCGAGGGATGGTCCGTATCCGCGGCCGCATGGGGCAGCAGTTCCAGCTTGCCGGGATGGCGCTCGGCGAGCTTCAGATAGGGCAGCATCGGGCCGCTCAGAGTGCCGCTCGTCGCATTCCTGAAGAGATCGGCATCGATGGCGGCATGGCGCACCTGGCCGCTTGCCAGCGCCTTGTCGAGCGCGGCGGTATCCACCACCTCGCCGCGGTCGTAATTGACGAGGACCGCACCGTGGTTCATCGCCGAAAGCACCGCCTCGCCGATGAGGCCGGCATTGGCATAGCGGCGCGTCTCCTCCTCCAGCCGGCCGAGGCCGACATGGGCGGAGAGCACGTCCGCGCCGGCCGCCGCCGCCACGGGCGTCTCGGCGAAGACAAAGCCTTCCCCCTCGATCCAGTGCCGGTGGCGCGGGCGGGCATAGACCGCAACCTCCATGCCGAAGGCGCGGCCGAGACTTGCGACCTCCCGGCCGATATTGCCGTAGCCGAGCACCGCGAGGCGCCGGCCCTCCAGCTTTGCCGTGGGATAGAGCTTCAGGTCGCGGCCGGTGTCGAAGTCGCCGGCGGCGACACGGTCATGCAGGAGGCCGACCGGCAGGTCCGGCAGCACCTTGAGGATCGCCTTCATCGCCATCTGCGCCGTCGCGCGGCTGTTGATGCCGGGCGTGTTCATCAGCGGCGCGGCGCCGCCCTCGCCGTTTCCACCGCCCCAGGAGGCCGAGCCCATGTTGCCGGTGCCCGCGCCGATGCGCACGCCGCCGAGCGGAAAGATCGCCTGCCTGGGAATGAAGGTCGCCGCCGCGATCAGCGCGTCGTAGCGCCCGTCCGCCGTCTCGGCGATGATCTCCGTCTCGGAGCTGATATCCGGCTGGTAGAAGAAATGGATGCCCGGCGGCAGCGCCGCACGCTTGTAGCCGCCCTCGTGGAAGGTGCCGCCGCGCGCCTCGATATGTGCGCGCACCTCGCCGTGATCCGGCCGGCCATCGGCATCGAAGCGCAGGCCGACGAGATCGGCGATCAGCACCTTGTAGGCGCGCTCAGGATCGTCGAGCCGCGCATCGTCCCGCAAAGCCGCCTGCCGTTCCGCCATGTACCCCTCCTCTGCCTGCCATTTTCGTAGGCGAGTTTTCGAGAGCGGGCAAGCCGCACGCAAAAGCGACACGGAAGGTCAAATCCAGCCTATTGCCCGCCCTCGGCGGCACCGCCATAAAGGCGGGGAAAGAGGAGTAGCCATGTCTCGCGCCTTCACCGTCATCGAAAACGAATGGATCACGCTTGCCGACGGCACGCGGCTTGCCGCCCGCATCTGGATGCCCGAAGGCGCGGAGGCCGACCCCGTGCCGGCCGTCCTCGAGTTCCTGCCCTATCGCAAGCGGGACGGAACAAGCCCGCGGGACGAATCGACATACCCCGTCTTCGCCGCCGCCGGCATTGCCGGCGTGCGCGTGGATATCCGCGGCTCGGGCGAATCGGACGGCGTGATCGATGGCGAATACACGCCGCTGGAACTGGCGAATGCCTGCGAGCTCATCGCATGGATTGCCGCCCAGCCCTGGTCGAACGGATCGGTCGGCATGATGGGCATCTCCTGGGGCGGCTTCAACTGCCTGCAGGTCGCGGCGCTGAAGCCGCCAGCGCTCAAGGCCGTCATCTCCATCGCCTCCACCGTCGACCGCTACAACGACGACATCCACTACAAGAACGGCACGCATCTTTCCGCCCAGCTCTCCTGGGCCGCGACCATGCTCGCCTACCAATCCCGCTCGCCCGATCCCGAGATCGTCGGCGAACGCTGGAAGGCGATGTGGCTGGAGCGGCTGGAAAAGGAACCCTTCTTCCTGGAGGAATGGCTGCAGCACCAGCGCCGCGACGCCTTCTGGAAGCATGGCTCCATCGCGGAGGATTTTCCGGGCTTTCCCGTTCCCGCCCTCGTCATCGCCGGCTGGGCGGACGGCTATCGCAGCACACCGCTGAAAGCCGTCGAGGGGCTCGGCGACAGGGCGAAGGCGCTCATCGGCCCGTGGATCCACAAATACCCGCATTTCGCCTGGCCGAAGCCGCGCATGGATTTCCATGCCGAGGCCATCGCCTGGTGGAACCGCTGGCTGCGCGGTGAGGCGAACGGCGCGGAAAAGACCCCGCAGGTGCGCGCCTATATCCAGGATGCCGCGCGCCCGGCGCTCCGCCGCGAGGCCGACCCCGGCTTCTGGATCGCCAAGGACCGCTGGGAGGCGCCGGAGATGGCGACCTTCTACGTCGAGCAATACGGCGCGCTGGCGCCCGGCCTGCCGATTGCCGGCGCATCGGGCCATGACCGCTACATCAGATCGCCGCTCGATACCGGCACCATGGCCGGCGAATGGTTCACGCTGAAGCCGGATGCCGAAATGGCGCTCGACCAACGGGGCGACGATGCCGGCTCGCTGGTGATCGAGACCGCGCCGCTTGCGCAGGCGCAGGATTTCCTCGGCCAGCCGGTGCTGGAGCTCGACGTCGCGACGGAGGCCGAGATCGCCAATCTCTGCGCGCGCCTCGTCGACATCCATCCGGACGGCACGGCGACGCGCGTCACCTTCGGCGTCCTCAACCTCGCCCATCGCGACGGCAATGCCGCGCCGAAAGCCATGCCGCGCGGGAAGAAGGTGCGCGTCCGCCTCGTTCTCGACGCGATGGGCTACCGCTTCCGCGCCGGCCATCGCATCCGCCTGTCGCTCTCCACGTCCTATTGGCCGATGGTGCTGCCGCCCCCGGTGGATGCCGGCGTGACGGTCGACCTCGCCTCGCTCGGCCTTGCGCTGCCGAAGCTCGGCGCCCACCGCGTCATTGCAATCCCCGAGCCGACAAATCCCGACCCGCTGCCGAAATACACCGAGCTTGCCCCCGCCGAGACGGCGCGCGGCGTCGAGCGCGACCTGACGAACGGCCTCACCGAATATACGATCTACGAGGATACCGGCCTCTACGAGCATCCCGGCACCGGGCTCGCCACGCGGCAGGCGCGCGAGGAACTCTGGTCGATCGCCGAAAACGATCCGCTCTCGATGACCGGCACGGCCGTCTGGACCTGCGACATGCAGCGCCCCGGCTGGTTCGTGCGCACGGTCTCGACGGCGACCATCGCCTGCACCGCGACGGACTGGCTGATCTCCGCCCATGTCCGGGCCTATGAGGGCGAGACGCAAATCTTCGAGAAACGGTTCGAGAAGGCAATCCCGCGCGATTTCATGTGAGGGATGCGGTCAATGGAAGTCGCGGGACTTGACGCGGATCGCCTCCGTGTGGCCCGCGCCTTCCAGCCCTTCCTCGCCGCGCCGGCCGATGGTGGCAAAATCGGCGGAAAGGTCGACGATCTGCCGCGCGACGATGTGCACGACCTCGCCCTCCCGCTGGATATGGCCCTTCACGCCGATCATCGGCGCGCCCATCACGACGGGGCGGTAGGCGAGGAAGACCTTGCGCCAGACGACGAGGTTGGCGATGCCCGTCTCGTCCTCGATGGTCACGAAGATGACGCCCTTGGCCGAGCCCGGCCGCTGGCGCACCAGCACGATGCCCGTCGTCTCGACCGCCTGCCCGTCCTGCAGCCGCACCGCCTCGGCGCAGGAAAGGAACCGGCGGCGCGAAAGGCTCTCGCGCAGGAAGCTTGCCGGATGGGCGCGCAGCGTCAGGCCGACATGGCCGTAATCCTCCACCACCTCGCCGCCCGCCGCCATGGGACGCAACGCGACGGCGGGCTCGATCCGTTCCGGAACGGTCGCCGCCTCCCGCTCGGCGGCGGCGGTGAAGAGCGGCAGCGGCTCGTCGCGAAGGCCGCGGATCGCCCAGAGCGCGGCGCGGCGCGAAAGGCCCATCGACGGCAGGAAGGCATCCGCTTCGGCAAGGCGGACCAGCGTCTCGGCCGGAAGGCGCGAGCGGCGCCAGAAATCATCGATGGAGGCGAAAGGCTCGTCCGCTCGCCTGGAAATGAAGGCCGCCGCTTCCGTGTTGCCAAGCCCTTTCACCAGCCGCAGCCCAAGGCGTACGGCGAACCGCCCCGCCTCCGCCATCGGCTCCAGCGTGCAGTCCCACCGGCTTGCGTTGACGCAGACCGGCCGCACCTCCACCCCGTGCTCGCGCGCATCGCGCACGATCTGCGCGGGAGCGTAGAACCCCATGGGCTGTGAATTGAGAAGGGCCGCGCAAAAGACCTCCGGGTGATGGCACTTCACATAAGCAGAGGCATAGGCGACGATGGCGAAACTGTAGGCATGGCTTTCCGGAAAGCCGTAGGAGCCGAAGCCTTCGAGCTGGCGGCACATGCGCTCGGCGAAGTCGCGAGCGTATCCCTTGCCGACCATGCCCTCGCGCAACTCATCCCGGAACTTGTCCACGCCGCCCGTCTGCTTGAACGTTGCCATCGCCCGGCGCAACTGATCGGCGCGTCCCGCCTCAAAGCCGGCGCATTCGATGGCGACCTGCATGGCTTGTTCCTGAAACAGGGGCACGCCGAGCGTTCGTTTCAAGACCTTTTCAAATTCTGGCTTGGGATATTCGACGCCCTCCAGTCCCTGCCGCCGCCTCAGATAGGGATGCACCATGTCGCCCTGGATCGGTCCCGGCCGCACGATCGCCACCTGGATGACGATGTCGTAGAATTCCTTCGGCTTGAGACGCGGCAGCATGGACATCTGCGCCCGGCTCTCGATCTGGAAGGTGCCGATCGTATCGGCCTTCGAGATCATATCGTATGTCGCCTTGTCCCCCTCCGGAATGGAGGAAAGCGCATAGGTTTTCCCCTTATATTCCTTCAGGAAGTCGAAGGCCCGGCGCATGCAGGTGAGCATGCCGAGGGCCAGCACGTCGACCTTCATGAAGTTCAGGGCTTCGATATCGTCCTTGTCCCATTCGATCACCTGGCGCTCGTCCATGGCGGCGGGCTCGATGGGCACGAGATCGTCCAGCCGGTCGCGCGTCAGCACGAAGCCGCCCGGATGCTGCGAGAGGTGGCGGGGCGCGTCGATCAACTGGCGGGCCAGCTCGAATAACAGCCGGATGCGCCGGTCGTCCACATTGAGCCCGGCCGAGCCGGCATGGCTCTGCGGAATGTCGTTGGACCAGCCCCAGACTTGCGAGGAGAGCGATTTCAGCACGTCCTCCGGCATCCCAAGCGCCCGCCCCACATCGCGCATGGCCGCACGCGAGCGGTAGCGGATGACGGTGGCGCACAGCGCCGAGCGGTCCGTGCCGTAGGTCTTGTAGATCCACTGGATCACCTCCTCGCGGCGTTCGTGCTCGAAATCCACGTCGATATCGGGCGGCTCCCCGCGCTGCTCCGAGACGAAGCGCTCGAAGAGGAGGCCGTTCACCTCGGGATGGATGGCGGTAATGCCGAGGACGTAGCAAACGGCGCTGTTGGCCGCCGAACCGCGCCCCTGGCAGAGGATGTCGATGGAGCGGGCATATTGCACGATCGAGCGGACGGTGAGGAAATAGGGCGCATATTTCATCTTCTCGATGAGGCGAAGCTCGTCGTTGAGCTTTCCGCGCACAATATCCGGGATACCGGCCGGATACCGCTCGGCCGCCCCCTCCCACGTATATTTCTCCAGCGCCTCCTGCGGCGTGAGATGGGCATATTCCCGCTCCTCCGGATATTGGTATTCCAGTTCAGACAGTGAAAACCGGCAGCGCTCCACGATCTCCAGCGTGCGGGCGAGCGCTTCGGGGTAGCGCGCGAAGAGGCGGTGCATTTCTTGCGGCGGCTTCAGGTAGCGGTCGGCGTGGCGTTCGCGCAGGAAGCCGGCCTCGTCGATGGTGACGCCGTGGCGGATGCAGGTGACGACGTCCTGCAGCATCCGCCGGGCGGGCTCGTGGTAGAGCACGTCGTTGGTGACGACGGCGGGCACGCGGTATCGCGCGGCAAGGGCGGAGAGGTCGTGGAGGCGAAGCTGGTCGTTCGGCCGGCGGCGGAGCGTGAGGGCGAGATAGCAGCGGCCGGGAAATGTTTCCGAGAGACGGCGCAGGTGAAAGGCCGCGGTGTCGTCCGCCTCATCGGGCACCAGCACGGCCAGCAGGCCCTCGTTCCATTCCACCACGTCCTGCCAGTCTAGATGGCACTTGCCCTTGCCGGCCTTCTTCTTGCCGATGGTCAGCAGACGGCAGAGGCGGGCATAGGCCTCGCGGTCGGTCGGGTAGACGAGCAGCGACATACCGTCGAGAAGATCCAGCCGGCAGCCGACGACGAGGCGCACCCCCGTCTCCCTTGCCGCCCGGTACGCCTGCACAATGCCGGCAAGGCTGTTGCGGTCGGCGACGGCGAGGGCATCGATGCCGAGTTCCCTGGCGGTCGCGAAAAACTCCGCGCAACTGCTCGCCCCGCGCAGGAACGAGAAATGGGAGGTGACCTGGAGCTCGGCATAGCGCGACGGCTTCATGCGAAAATCCCGTGCAGGAACCAGCGACCGGTGCCGCTCAGGGCCTCCGCCTCGCTGCCCGAGCGGAAGAGCCAGAAGCGCTCGCCCTTCTCGTCCTCGACCTGGAAGTAGTCGCGCACGGCGGCAAGCTCGGCGTCGCGCTTCCACCATTCGCCGAAGATGCGCTCCGGCCCGTCGGCGCGCGTCACCCGCCGCCGCACGCCGCGCCAGGTGAAGAAGGCCGGCGGGTGGTCGGGCACGAGCGCCATGACCTCGATCTCCTCCGGCCGAGCGAGCAGGCGGGCGGGGCGCGGCCAGCCTTCCGGCCACGTCGACCCGTTATCCGGCGCCAGCGGGGCAATGCGGCGAAGGGAGCGCTCCGGCACGTCGCTTTCGACGGGCATGATGCGATAGAGCCGGCGCGCGCCGATGCGGTTGGCGATGACGTCGACGAGGCCGGCAAGGTCCGCCTGCTCCTCCTCGATCAGCGAAGTCGCGGCCTGCGCAAGGACGAGCGGTTCGGCCAGCGTTGCCGACAGTTCCATGATCTCGATGCCGAAGCCCGGTTCGACGGTCTCGATCCGGTCGCACAGGAGTCGCGCCAGCTGCTTTTCGTCGCGCACCGGGCGCGCCGTGCCGATGCGGATGGCCTGCAGGGAATTGTCGACCCGGTGGAAGAGAAGGTCGAGGCGGCGGGCGCCGAGGCCGCGCTTCTCCAGCTCCCGGCAGAGATCGCCGATAAGGGCGACCGTATGGCGCGCGATGGTTTCGGGCGCGCCGATCGGCTCGCCGAAGACCCTTCGCGCAGAAACCCGTTCGGCATCGCGCAGCGGATCGACAGGCTCGCAGACAACGCCCTGCAACTGGTCGAGCCGGCGGCCGAGGAGCGGGCCGAAGCGCTGGACGAGCGGTGCGCGCGGCACGGCAAGCACATCGCCGATGGTGGAAAAGCCGAGCACATGCAGGCCCGCCGCGGTTTCCGGCGGAAGGCGCAGCCCCGGGATCGGCAGGGCCGAGACGGCCGCCGCCCCCGCACCGGGCGGAAGGACGCTGACAGGATCGGCGAGAAACCGCGCGGCGGCATGGGCCGCGCCCCAGGTATCGGCAATCGCCGCGCGGGCGGAGATGCCGGTGGCGCCGAGGCGGTTGACGAGGCCGGACAGCATGTGCGCCTCGCCGCCATGCAGGTGGTCGGTGCCGGTCGTATCGATGACGAGCCCGTCCGGCGGATCGGGCGAGACAATAGGCGCATAGTGCTGCAGGGCCCACAGCGCGAGGCGTTCGAGCGCCGCCGCGTCGGCGGCGGGATCGGCCGGCAACGTCAGGATATCGGGCACCAGCGCATGAGCCTTGGTAAGCGCCATGCCGACGCGAAGGCCCGCCTGTTCGGCCGGCCGGCTCACGGCCGTCAGGGTGCGACGCGATCCGTCGCGGCCGACGAGCACGAGCCGTTTGTCAGCCGGCGGCCCGGCGGCGCCCATGGCCCGCCGCAGGCGATCGATCGGCCAGCCGGGGAGAAAAAGTGATACGACCCTCGCCATCGGATGCCTCCACTTCAAATTCCGCCGTTTCACCCGCCCGGCAGCGCATGAGTTCCAGAAGCCAGCGCGCCCGGCCGATGCCCGGCGCGGGAAGCGGCGCGGACGGGCGCTGGGAAACCCGCCAGCGCGTCACGGCGGCAGACGGCAGCGCAAAGGCATCCGCCTCCCGCCGGTGGCGAAAGCGGCGGAGCGCGACGGCGAGCGTGCCGCCGGCTTCCGCGGCAAGCTGCAGGCGCCGCGAGGCCGTCATCGGCAGACGCGCGACCTCCGCCACCACCGCGCCGAGCCCGCCATGGCGCAGCCCCTCCTCGAAACAGAGGAGCAGGCTCTTCTCGTCGCCCGCCTCCACGTAGAGAACCCGGCCGGGGGCAAGGCCCGCCTGCGCGAGCGCCGGGGCGAAGAGATCGGGCCGCGTCAGGCACCAGAGCACCTGCCCCTTCGTGCGCGCGGCGATGCCGGCGGCAAAGAGCATGGCCGCCGCGCCCTCGACGGCATCCGCGCCGCCGCCGCAGACCTCGTGCAGGCTGGCGAGCGCCAGGCCGCCGCCGGGCAGCCGCCCGTCGATTTCCGGCACGCCGAAGGGCAGCACCGCCCGGTCGCCCGCTGCACGACCATCGAACTGCCGGATGCGGTCGCGCAGATCGGCGACAACGGCATTTGCGGCGACGGACATCGGCGTGGCGGCTCCCGGGTTTGACGGCACATGTTCTCTATTTGTTCACATCATGCGAAAGAGTCAACCGGACTCCCTCATGGGAAAGATCACAGTTTGAATCATCCCCTGGAACCAAGTCGCGCGACAAAAGTTCTCCTTCCGACATTCTCTCAATCCAGGCCACAATTCAGGAGACATGCCCATGGCTGACGAAAAGAGCACCGGCAAGCGCACGCTCGGCGTCGTCGAAGGTCGCGACACGATTTCGCAGGAAGCGCGCAGCGCCGAGGCGGAGGCAACGATCAACGAACAGATCGAGGCGCTGAAGTCGGAGATCGGCCGGCTGAAGGAATCCGCCGGACTGATCGCCGAAGGCACCGGCCATCTGGCGGCCGCCAAGGCGGAATCCCTGCGTGACGACCTGCGCCAGACCATCCAGGCCAATCCGCTGGCCGCCCTCGCCGGCGCCGCCCTCATCGGCTACCTCTGCGGCCTGCGCCATCGGTGATCCTGCTGGCAACTCCGCTCCGCTCACCGTTGTCATCCTCGGCCTTGAGCCGAGGATTCATGCCACGAATGCAGGACTTGCCGAGGCATGTGGATGGTCGGGTCAAGCCCGACCATGACGGAGGAGACAAGGCAGGGAGAAGAGAAGAAAAAGAAGCGCCCCCAGCAAAAAGCCCGGCAGTGCCGGGCTTTCCTGCATTCAGAGCCAACCGACGCTCATCAGAACCAGCGCTGGCGGCGGGGCGGTTCGCTTTCGAGGGAACCGATGAGATAGCCGAGGACGATGCCGGCAAGGCCGGCCGTCAGGACGAGCGTCGAAACGGCGGCGGGGTGCTCGCGGGCCGCCTGGGCCACTGCCGCGCCCTCGTTGCGCACATAGCGGCCGGCCGAACGGACCCCCGGGCGTGCCGCCTCCATCGCATTGCCGGCGCGTTCGCGCATGGTGTCGTAGGCTTCGGCACCCTTGTCGCCGAGGTCCTTCTGGAGCTGGGCGATTTCCGCGCGCAGGGCTGAAATCTGGGTTTGAACGTCGTTGCTTGCCATTGCGGTCTCCTTGTCAGCGATGAGGGACCGAACGGATGAAGAGGCCTTCTGGTTCCGTCAGCTCGCCTGCCGCCGCCCGTCGCGGCGGATCTGCGAGGGCGTATCACCGAAGGCCGCACGAAAGCGGCGGGTAAAGTGCGACAGGCTCTCGAAGCCGGTTTCCAGCGCGATCTCGATCAGCGGCTTGTTGGTGCGGATCACCATGGTGAAGGCCGCCGCCATGCGGATGCGCATGTAGATCGTGCTCGGCGAGGCGCCCATGTCGCCCTCGAACAGCCGTTCGAGCTGGCGGCGGGAAACGCCGGTCATGGTGGCGATGCTGTCGATGGAAAGAAGGTCCTCCGTGTGCTGCTCCATCATCATGATGGCCAGATGCACCCGGCGGTCGCGCGCCTCCAGCCCCAGCGGGTTGCGCGGCTGGAGGTCCGTCGCGTCGCGCCGGTGGCGGATCTGCAAAATCTCCAGCGCATTGCGCTCGGCCGCCTCGCCGACATGGTGGCGCACGAGCGTGGCGGCAAGATCTGCAACGCTGCTGCCGCCGGCACAGGTGGCGACCTTGCCGTCGAAGCGGAAGATCTGCTCCGAGGTCGCCTCGATGTCGGGGTAGCGGGCGCGGAAATCGCGGTGGTGCAGCCAGCTCACGCAGGCCGTATGCCCCTTGAGCAGGCCCGCCTCGGCCAGGATGAAGCTGCCCGTACACAGGCCGATGAGCCCGACGTCCACATTGGCCGCCTTGCGCAGGTAGGCCTTGGCATAACTGTCGATCGGCTCTTCCACGCTGAGGAGCCCGCCGACGACGGCGATATAATCGAAACAGGAGGGATCGGCGAAGGGCGCGGTCGGCGCGACCTGGATGCCGCTGGAAGAGGAGATGAAGTTGCGCGTGCTGGAAAGCACGTCCCAGTCGCAATTGACGCGCCGGGAACGATCCTCGCTATCGCTGGCGAGCCGCAGCGTATCGACGAACAGGGCGAAGGCGGAAAGGGTGAAACCCTTCGACAGGATGAAGCCGACGCGCAACGCCTTCGCCGCCGACGCCCCGCCGATCTCCTTCGATGCGCGCACATCCACCGCCATCCGGGCCTCCCAAACCGCCATTGCCTGCCGTCATAACAGATTTCGCCGGTCCGCTCCATTGCCGCCGCGTACGAAAAAGCCGCCTTGACGGCGGCTTCTCGATGCCGGTTCGGCCCGACGTCAGTTCAGCGACGTCCATTGGCGCTGGACGTCGTCGGCATTCTTGTTGAGATGGACATGCGCGTCGACATGATCGACCCATTCCAGCGGAATGAGGTGGTGCTTGCCGTCGGTGGAATCGCTCTTCGTCAGCTTGATGCGGCTTTCGCCGTCGAGATGGTCCACGGTGCCGACATGGCGGCCGTCTGCGGCACGCACTTCCATGTGTTCGCGAATGTCTGTTGCAGCAACCATTGGGGTTCTCCTTGTTCTGTTGGGATGACCCGGAGGGAACGCCGGAGCGCAGGCGTGGTTCCGGCGCATCCTCAATCCGAGGTCTCAATCCGACTTGGACTTGTGCTCCGGCTTGCCCTTGCGCTTGGTAGAGGCAAGCTCCTCCAGCTCCTTCTCGGACATAGATTTCTCCATGCCCTTGGAGGCGCCCTTGAGTTCGCTCTTCTTCATGTCGCCGCGCTTGGCGGCAAGGGCGGCGCCGGCGGCCTTCTGCTGTGCTTTCGATTTTGCGGGCATGGCATCCTCCTTGGCGATGATCCGATCAACCCGCAATCGTCTCGCGTTGTTCCTTGGGACGCCTCAGCCGCGTTCCTTCACCGTCTCCATCGCCACGTTGGTCGAGGTGCTGGCGACATAGGGCAGGTTCGAGATGCGCTCGCCGAGGACGAGCCGGTATTTCTTGATGTCGCGCGTGCGGATCTTCAGGAGATAGTCGAAGCGGCCGGCGATCATGTGGCACTCCTCCACCTCCTTGATCTTCTTCACCGCCGCGTTGAAGCCGGTCAGCGCCGCCTCGTGTGTGTGGGTCAGCTTCACCTCGGCAAAGGCGATGTGGTCAAGGTTCATCTTCGACGGATCGAGGATCGCCTTGAAGCCCTGGATGAAGCCGTCGGCAATCAGCCGCTTGAAGCGGTTCTGGCACGGCGTCTTGGACAGGCCGACCTTTTCCGCCAGCTCGGCCACCGGGATCCGGCCGTTTTCCGCAAGTTCCTCGAGTATCTTCCGGTCGAAGGCGTCCAATGAACTTTCAATCAGGGAAATATCAGGCAAATCGACCTCCTTACGGCTAAAAATAGACCCGTATAGCCTAAATCATAACGATACGAAGTCCATATGCTTTCCAGCCGCGTGATATTGTCCACACCAGTTTTCCCGGAACGAAATCCTGCCGCGTTCCGACGAGACCGGGGGAGACGGATGCAAGACGACCGCTTCGATGCTAGCATGGCGCCGGGCCTGTTCCGCCGCGGCATCCCAAGGCGGAACGCGCCTGCCGTCGCCTTCATCCGCTGACCTTCACGACACCGAACCGCTTCTCATAGGTCCTCCGATGCACAAGCCCGCCGACACCGCCGCCCCCTTCTCGCATTTCGCCCCGCCGATCCGCCAGCAGACGGACCTGCGGCAGGCGATCACCGCCGCCTACCGCCGCCCCGAGACGGAATGCCTGCCGCCGCTCGTCGCCGCCGCGCGCGTTTCCGAGCGCGAGCGCTACGACATCCGCAGCACCGCCCGCACGCTGATCGAGGCGCTGCGCGCCAAGCACAAGGGCACGGGCGTCGAGGGCCTGGTGCAGGAATATTCTCTGTCGAGCCAGGAAGGCGTGGCGCTGATGTGCCTTGCCGAAGCCCTGCTGCGCATTCCCGACACCGATACGCGCGATGCGCTGATCCGCGACAAGATCGCCGAGGGCGACTGGACCTCCCATATCGGCGGCGGCAAGTCGATGTTCGTCAACGCGGCCACCTGGGGCCTCGTCGTCACCGGCAAGCTCACCTCGACGGTCAACGACCGCGGCCTTTCCGCCGCATTGACGCGCCTCATCGCGCGCGCCGGCGAGCCGGTCATCCGCCGCGGCGTCGACATGGCGATGCGCATGATGGGAGAACAGTTCGTCACCGGCGAGACGATCGACGAGGCGCTGAAGCGCTCCAAACCCCTTGAGGCCCGCGGCTTCCGCTATTCCTACGACATGCTGGGCGAGGCCGCGACGACGGCCGCCGACGCCGAGCGCTACTACCGCGACTACGAGGCCGCCATCCACGCCATCGGCAAGGCCTCGGCCGGGCGCGGCATCTATGAAGGCCCCGGCATTTCCATCAAGCTCTCGGCATTGCATCCGCGCTATGTCCGCGCGCAGGCCGAACGCATCATGACCGAGCTTCTCCCGAAGGTGAAGGCGCTCGCCGCCATCGCCAAGGGCTACGACATCGGCCTCAACATCGACGCCGAGGAAGCCGATCGGCTGGAGCTCTCGCTGGACCTCCTCGAAAGCCTCGCCCTCGACGGGGACCTTACGGGCTGGAACGGCCTCGGCTTCGTCGTGCAGGCCTATGGCAAGCGCTGCCCCTTCGTGCTCGACTACATCATCGACCTTGCCCGGCGCGCCGGCCGTCGCATGATGGTGCGCCTCGTCAAGGGCGCCTATTGGGACGCCGAGATCAAACGCGCCCAGCTCGACGGCCTGGACGGTTTTCCGGTCTATACCCGCAAGATCTATACGGACGTCGCCTATGTCGCCTGCGCGCGCAAGCTGCTCGCCGCGACGGACGCCGTCTTCCCGCAGTTCGCCACGCACAATGCGCAGAGCCTCGCCACGATCTACCAGCTCGCCGGCCCGGATTTTGCCGTCGGCAAGTACGAGTTCCAGTGCCTGCACGGCATGGGCGAGCCGCTCTATGACGAGGTGGTGGGCGAGGACAAGCTCGACCGGCCCTGCCGCATCTACGCGCCCGTCGGCACGCATGAGACGCTGCTTGCCTATCTCGTCCGCCGCCTTCTGGAAAACGGCGCGAACTCCTCCTTCGTCAACCGCATCTCCGACCCGAAGGTCTCGGTGGAATCGCTGATCGCCGACCCGGTCGATATCGTCGCCGCCATGCCAGTCGTCGGTGCCCAGCACGACCAGATCGCGCTTCCGGGCGACCTCTTCGGCAAGGCCCGCAGGAATTCAAAGGGTCTCGACCTTTCCAACGAGACGGTGCTGGCCGGTCTTTCCGGTGCGCTTGCCGCCACCGCCGCCCGCGATTGGCATGCAGCGCCGCTTCTGGCCGACGGCACGGCCGAGGGCGAGACCAGCGACGTACTGAACCCGGCCGACCATCGCGACGTCGTCGGCCCCGTCACCGAGATCCGCGCCGAAGATGCTGAACGCATCGTCGCCATGGCCGCCGAACACGGCGCGGCCTGGGCCGCGACCGCACCCGCCGAGCGCGCCGCCAGCCTCGACCGGGCAGCGGATATCATGGAAGGCCGCATCGAGCCGCTGATGGGTATCATCATGCGCGAGGCCGGCAAGTCGGCCGCCAACGCCATCGGCGAGGTGCGCGAGGCGGTCGACTTCCTGCGTTATTACGCCGAACAAGCCCGCCGCACGCTCGGACCTTCGCACCTGCCCCTCGGGCCGGTCGTCTGCATCAGCCCGTGGAACTTCCCGCTCGCCATCTTCACCGGACAGGTCGCCGCCGCCCTCGTCGCTGGCAACAGCGTGCTGGCCAAGCCCGCCGAGGAGACGCCGATCATCGCCCATGAGAGCGTGAAGATCCTGCACGAGGCCGGCGTTCCGGTCGGCGCGCTGCAGTTCGTGCCCGGCGCGGGCCGCGTCGGCGCTGCCCTCGTCGGCGCGTCGAAGACGGCCGGCGTCATGTTCACCGGCTCCACGGAAGTCGCCCGCCTCATCCAGGCGCAGCTTGCAGAACGGCTTTCGGGCGGCGGCAAGCCGGTCCCGCTGATCGCCGAGACGGGCGGGCAGAACGGCATGATCGTCGATTCCTCCGCGCTTGCCGAACAGGTCGTCGGCGACGTCATCGCCTCGGCCTTCGACAGCGCCGGCCAGCGCTGCTCGGCGCTGCGGGTCCTGTGCCTCCAGGACGATATCGCGGATCGCACGCTCACCATGCTGAAGGGCGCGCTCAAGGAGCTGACGCTCGGCCACACCGATAGCCTCAATGTCGACATCGGCCCCGTCATCACGGCGGAGGCCCGCGACGGCATCAACCAGCATATCGAGCGCATGCGCGGCCTCGGCAACACGGTCGAACAGCTCCCGCTGCCGGCCGGCACGGAGCACGGCACCTTCGTTGCACCGACCATCATCGAGCTGAAGACGCTGCACGACCTGAAGCGCGAGGTCTTCGGCCCCGTGCTGCATGTCATCCGCTTCCGCCGCGCCGATCTCGACAAGCTAATCGACGACATCAACGCCTCTGGCTACGGCCTCACCTTCGGCCTGCACACGCGCCTCGACGAGACGATCGCGCATGTCGTCAGCCGCATCAAGGTCGGCAATGTCTACGTCAACCGCAACATCATCGGCGCGGTCGTTGGCGTGCAGCCCTTCGGCGGGCGCGGTCTTTCCGGCACCGGCCCCAAGGCAGGCGGCCCGCTCTATATCGGCCGCCTCGTGCAGAAGGCGCCGGTGCCGCCGCAGCAGGATTCGGTACATACCGATCCGGCGCTGCGCGACTTCATCACCTGGCTCGACCGCAAGGGCAACGCCGCCGAAGGCGAGACGGCGCGTAGCTTCGCCAACCGCTCCGCGCTCGGCCTCGAACGGGAGCTGCCCGGCCCGGTCGGCGAGCGGAACCTCTATGCGCTGCATCCGCGCGGACGAATCCTGCTCGTTCCGAAAACGGAAGCGGGCCTCCTGCGGCAGGTCGCCGCCGCGCTTGCGACGGGCAATGCGGTCGCCATCGACGACGTTGCCGCGCTCAAGCCCGCATTGGCGGACCTGCCGACCTCTGTCGCCGCACGCGTTACCTGGTCGGCGGACTGGGAGAAGAGCGGTCCCTTCGCCGGTGCGCTGGTCGAGGGCGATGCGGAGGACGTACGCCGCGCCAACCGCAAGATCGCGGGCCTTCCCGGCCCGCTCGTGCTGGTGCAGGCCGCATCGAGCGAGGACCTGGCGAGCGATCCGGAAGCCTATTGCCTCAACTGGCTGCTGGAGGAGGTCTCGACTTCGATCAACACGGCAGCCGCCGGCGGCAATGCCAGCCTGATGGCGATCGGCTAAGGCCGATCCCCTCTGGCCAGAGAGATCGCCTATGGAGTTCGGCAGGTGCCACCTGCTCCTTCTCCCCCGCGGGGAGAAGGTCGCGGCAGCGGGATGAGGGGGAGCCGCAGGCGAATACGGCACGCTTGCCCCCTCATCCGATCCTTCGGGCCACCTTCTCCCCGGCGGGAGAAGGGGAAACGGGCAACCGCGTGCCACTAGCGGGCGAACTTGCGCGCTCCGGCGACGCAGGCGACGACGGCAAGCGTCGTCGCCACCATCAGCGGGCTGACCTTCTCGTGCAGCAAGCCAGCGGCCAGGAGCAGGCCGAAGAAGGGCTGGAGCAGTTGCAGCTGGCCGACCGCCGCGATGCCGCCGAGCGCAAGGCCGCGATACCAGAAGACGAACCCCACCAGCATGCTGAAGACGGAGACATAGGCAAGCCCCGCCCATGCGCTGCCGGCAATGCCCTGCCATGTGCCGGGCAGGCAGGCGAGAGCGATCACCGCCATCAGCGGCAGGGAGAGGACGAGCGCCCAGGAGATGACCTGCCAGCCGCCGAGGCGGCGCGAGAGCTTGGCGCCCTCTGCATAGCCGAGCCCGCAGGCAAGGACGGCCGCGATCATCAGGAGGTCGCCGGCAACGGAAATCTCGCCGCCGGCACTCAGCGCGAAACCGGCGACCGTCGCACTGCCGAGGCAGGAGAACAGCCAGAACATCGGCTTCGGCCGCTCCCCGCCGCGAAGAACGCCGAAAATGGCGGTGGCGAGCGGCAAGAGGCCGATGAAGACGATGGAATGTGCCGCCGTGACATATTGCAAGGCAAGTGCCGTCAGGAGCGGAAAGCCGACGACGACGCCGAGCGCAACGATGACAAGAGAAAGGAGATCGCCGCGCGACGGCTTCTCCTGCCGCAGCGCAAGAAGCAGCGCCGCACCCAGCAGCGCGGCGATCACCGCGCGGGCGGAGGTGAGAAACAGCGGCGAGAAATCCGTGACCGCCACGCGCGTCGCCGGCAGGGAGCCGCTGAAGATGACGACACCGGCAAGCCCGCTGCCCCAACCGTTCATGGATGTTTTCATGTTTCCTCGCTTTCTTCCCCTTCGCTACGCGCGAGGGGCTGGATAAGACAGGAACAAATCCATACAATTTCGCAAAACTGTACTGGTTCGGCTTCCCACACACGAGGCGCGTCATGCCGAAAACTGCAGCAAGAGGCCGCACGAGCGAGGTCATGGCCGCCATCCGTGAACGCATCGCCGGCCGGGCCCTGGCGCCCGGCGACCGGCTGCCGTCGATCCGCCGTTTCGCGGCGCTCATGAACGTTTCGCCCTCCACCGTCGTCGAAGCCTATGACCGGCTCGCCGCCGAAGGACTGATCCGTGCGCAGCGCGGCTCCGGCTTCTACGTCGCCCATTCGGCGCCCGCCCCCTTGCGGCTGGCGGAGACGGAGACGCCGAGGGCGCGGGCGGTCGATCCGTTCTGGGTCTCGCGCCAGTCGCTCGATGCCGATGCGGCCGTGCCGAAGCCCGGCTGCGGCTGGCTGCCGACGGAGTGGATGCCGAACGAGGCTTTGCGCCGGGCGATCCGCAGCCTTGCCCGCAGCGATGGCGATCTCCTTGCCTATTACGGCGGCACGCGCGGCTCGCCGGCATTGCGCCGCCTGCTGCTCGGCCGGCTGGCGGAGGAAGGCATCACTGCCGGACCGGACCACCTGATGCTCTCCAACACGGGCACGCAGGCGCTCGATCTCGTCTGCCGCTTCCTGCTGCGGCCGGGCGATACGGTGCTGGTGGACGATCCCTGCTATTTCAATTTCCAGGCGCTCCTGAAGGCGCATCAGGCAAGGGTGGTCGGCGTGTCCTATACGCCGGCAGGGCCGGACGTCGCGTCCTTCGAGGCGATATTGTCCGCCGAGCGTCCCAGCCTCTACATCACCAATTCGGCGATCCACAACCCGACGGGCGCCACCCTCTCGCCGCAGGTCGCGCACCGCCTCCTGAACGCGGCCGCGGCGAATGAGACGGTCATCGTCGAGGACGACATCTTTGCCGATTTCGAGCCCGAGCCTTCGACCCGCCTTGCCGCCCTCGACGGGCTCGACCGCGTCATCCGCATCGGCAGCTTCTCCAAGACGCTCTCGGCTTCCGCGCGCTGCGGCTATATCGCCGCGCGGGCGGACTGGATCGAGGGGCTGGTGGATTTGCAGATCGCCACGAATTTCGGCGGACCGAACCCGATCTCCAGTGAGATCATTGCCCACATGCTGGCAGGCGGCGGCTACCGCAAGCACATGGAAGAGCTGCGCCGCAAGCTGGTGCGCCTGCGCCGGGAGACGGCGGACCGGCTGTCCAGGCTCGGCATAGAACCCTGGCTGATGCCGCGCGGGGGCTTCAATCTCTGGTGCCGGCTGCCGGAGGGACGGGATTCCGGCGAGGTCGCGCAGGCGGCCGTCACCGCGGGCGTCGTCTTCGCCCCCGGCAATGTCTTCAGCGTATCAGGAACGGCGGCCGGCTTCATGCGCTTCAACGTCGCGCATATGCAGGACCCGCGCGTCTACCGCGTGTTGGCCGATGCCCTGAAAGGCTAGCGGCGCTTCGCCAGCACCGAGCGCGACACGACGACGGCAAGGCCGATGAGGAGCGTCGCGGCAATGAAGAGGAAGGCGGCGGCGGCAATCGCCGGGCTGATATTCTCGCGGATGGAGGAGAACATCTGCCGCGCCAGCGTGCGCTGGTTGGGGCCGGCGACGAAGAGCGTCAGCACCACTTCGTCGAGCGAGGTGGCGAAGGCGAGCACGGCGCCGGAGAGCACCCCCGGCATGGCGAGCGGCAGCGTCACGCGGCGGAAGACGGTCGCGGGCGCTGCGCCGAGGCTCTCGGCGGCAAGCTCTACGCGCTCGTCGATGCCGGCAAGGGCCCCGGTGACGCTGACCACCACGAAGGGCACGGCGACGACCGTATGGGCGATAATCACGCCCATATAGCTGTTGGTGAGGCCGAAGCGCGCCAGAAGCACCTGCATGCCGACGCCGAGCACCACGGCCGGCACCACCATCGGCAGGAGGAAGAGCGTGCGCACCGCGCCGCGGAAAAGGACGACCCGGTTGCGAAGGCCGAGCGAGGCGGCCGTGCCGAGCGCGGTCGCAAGCACCGTCGTGCCCGTGCCGACGATCAGGCTGTTGACGATCGCCCGCCGCCAGGCGTCGGCGAAGAAGAGCTCGTGGAACCAGCGCATCGACCAGGAGGGCACCGGATAGGTGAGGATGACGCTCGAGGTGAAGGCGAGCGGCAGGATGGCGATGAGCGGGGCGACGAGGAAGAGGATCGTCAGCGTGGCGAAGGCGGTCTTGGCGAGCTTCATCGGCATGGTCAGCGCCTCCCCGGCTCGTCGGCCGAAAGCCGCGCATAGACGCTGTAGAGGAGGAGCGTCGCGACCAGCAGCACGACGCCGAGCGCCCCGGCCATGCCCCAGTTCGCCGAGCCGGTGGCGTAGAAGGCGATGATCGAGGAGATCATCTGGTCGCCCGGCCCGCCGATCAGCGCCGGCGTGATGTAGTAGCCGATGGCCGAGATGAAGACGAGCAGGCCGCCCGAGGCGACGCCGCGCAGGCTGAGCGGTAAGAGCACGCGCAGGAAGGCCCGCAGCGGCGGCGCACCGAGGGAAGCCGCTGCGGGCATCAGGTTCTTGGGAATGGTGATCAGCACGGAATAGATCGGCAGCACCATGAAGGGCAGCAGCACATGGGTCATGGCGATGATGACGCCGGTGCGGTTGAAGATCAGCGGCAGCGGCGCATCGATGAGGCCGATACCGCGCAGGACATCGTTGATGAGCCCCTGTTCCTGCAGGAGGATGAACCAGGCGGCCGTTCGCACCAGCAGAGAGGTCCATAGCGGCAGCAGCACGGCGGCGAGCATCAGGTCGCGCTTCCAGCCGGAAAGCGAAGCGGCGATAATGGCATAGGGATAGCCGATCGCAGCACAGAAGAACGTCACGAGCGCAGCAATCCAGAAGGTGCGTACGAGGATCACGCTGTTGACGGACCGGTCGGCCGGCAGGTGCTCGATCTCGCCGGCTGCGTTGCGGCCGAGGTCGAGCGCAGCGAGCAGGTTGCGGTCTGTGAGCGGCGAGAGCGCATCGGCGATGGCCAGCCAGAATTCCGGCTTGCCCCAGCGCTTGTCGATGGAGACGAGGTCGGCCGGCGGATTGTCGGTATCGTCGAGCGCGCTCGTCGTCTTGCCCATCAGTGTGCGAAAGCCCGAGCGGGCGGAGTTGAGGCGGCGCACCATGTCGCCGAGCGCCTGGTCGTCGTCGACGGCCCTCAGGTCCTCCATCATCGCCTGCTGCATGGGCAGGGTGGGCGGCGAAGTTCGGTCCCAGCCGGCCAGCACCTCGGCGCTGCGCGGCAGGAGGCGCAGCACGGCGGTATCGGACACCGATTGCGACATCATGCTGAACAGCGGCCAGACGAAGAAGGCGAGCAGGAAGACGAGGAGCGGCGCGAGGAGAAGCAGCGACCGGACGGTCCTGGGCGCGGCCGTCGTCATGGCGCGATGACCCGGCAATCGCCGGCCGAGAAGGCGGCATAGACTTTCGTGCCCGGCGGAAACTCCCGCGAGCGGCGGCCGAGCTTGGCGATCAGCGGATGGGTATCGTTCTGGAGCTGCACGCGCAGATGATCGCCCTGGTAGACGAAGTCGGCGACCTCCGTTTCGAGCACGTTGCGCGCCTCGCCGCGCGTTTCGCTGAGATCGACCCGCTCGGGACGGATGGAGAGATAGACAGGCTGGCCCGAGGATACCGGCGCGGAAACGGCCGAGACGATGCGCGCGCCGGAGGAAAGGCGCACGGTGGCCTCCGCTCCCTCGACGGCCTCGACGACGCCTTCCACGAGGTTCGTCTCGCCGATGAACTCGGCCACAAAGCGGGTCGCCGGCTCGTCGTAGACCTGGCGCGGCGTGCCGATCTGCTCGATCCTGCCCTTGTTGAAGACGGCGACCCGGTCCGACATGGTCAGCGCCTCGGACTGGTCGTGCGTGACGAAGACGATGGTGAGGCCGAGGCGGCGGTGCAGGTCGCGGATATCGAGCTGCATCTGCTCGCGAAGTTGCTTGTCGAGCGCGCCGAGCGGCTCGTCCATCAGCACCACGCGTGGCTCGAAGACAAGCGCGCGGGCAAGCGCCACGCGCTGCTGCTGGCCGCCGGAAAGCTGCGAGGGCCGGCGTTCGGAGAGCGCGGAAAGCTGCACCATGTCGAGCGCCCGCTTGACGCGCCCGGCAATCTCTGCCCGGCCGAGCCCGCGCATCTGCAGCGGGAAGGCGATATTCTCGCCCACCGTCATGTGTGGGAAGAGCGCGTAGCTCTGGAAGACGACGCCCATGTCGCGCTTGTGGGTCGGCACCGCGTTGATCGTCGCCCCGTCGAGCAGGAGAGTGCCGGAGGTCGGCTGCTCGAAGCCCGCAAGCATCATGAGGAGCGTCGTCTTGCCCGAGCCGGACGGGCCGAGCAGGCTGACGAACTCGCCCTTGCCGATGCCAAGGTCGAGGTTCTCCATCACGCACAGCGCGCCGAAGAACTTGGTGATGCGGTCAAACCGGATGAATTCGGCCAAGGTCGTCGCTCCATCGAGGTGGCGGCACGCGGTAGGTCGCCCCTCATCCGCCTGCCGGCACCTTCTCCCCGCAAGCGGGGAGAAGGAAATGTTGCACCGTTTTCCCCGGCGTCTGCCGGGGCATTCTGGATGCAGCCCTGCCATCCTCTTCCTTCGCCCCGTTTACGGGGAGAAGGTCGCGGCAGCGGGATGAGGGGCGATACTGCCCAACAAGCTGTCCGCTTACTGTGCCAGCCAGGCGTTGAAGCGCTGCGTCAGCGTTTCTGCATTGTCGATCCAGAAATCGACGTCGAGGGAGATCGCATCCGTCATGTTGGCGGGATCGGTCGGCAGGTCCTTGGCGAACTTTTCCGGCACCTTGGCGGCGGCTTCCTTGACCGGCAGGCCGTAAGCGACGAATTCCGGCAGCTTGGCCTGGTCGTCCGGCTGGCTGGCGAACGCGATGAAGTCCTGCGCGGCGTCCTTGTTCTCGGCGTCCTTCAGCACGACCCAGCTATCGACGGCATAGATGCTGCCGGGCCAGACGACCTTGAAGTTCTTGCCTTCCGTGCGGTTGATGCCGGTGATGCGGCCGTTATAGGCCGAGGTCATGGCGACTTCGCCGGAGGCGAGGAACTGCAGCGGCTGGGCGCCCGATTCCCACCAGACGATGTTCGGCTTCAGTTCGTCGAGCTTCTTGAAGGCGCGGGCGACGCCCTCTTCCGTGCCGAGCACGTCGTAGATCTCGTCCTTCGGCACGCCGTCGGCGAGCAGGGCGAATTCGAGCGTGTATTTCGGGCCCTTGCGCAACGAGCGCTTGCCGGGGAATTTCTCCACGTTCCAGAAATCCGCCCAGTTCTTCGGGCCTTCCTTCAGCTTGTCGCCGTCATAGGCGATGGCCGTCGACCAGACGATGGCGCCGACGCCGCAATCGTTGACGGCGCTGTCGAGGAACCGGTCCTTGCCGCCCATCTTGTCCCAGTCGATCTTCTCATAGAGGCCGTCGGCACAGCCGAGCGCAAGTTCCTCGGCCTCGACCTGCACGGCGTCCCAGTTCGGCGCGCCGGCCTTCACCTTGGACTGGATGACGCCGATGCCGCCGTCCCAGGATTCGTCGAGCACCGGCTTGCCGGTCTTGGCCGCAAACGGCTTGAAATAGATCTCCCGCTGGGCGTCCTGATAGTTGCCGCCCCAGGAGACGACGGTGAGGTCCCGCGCGAAGGACGGCGCCGCAAGGCTTGCCGAAAGCGCGAGCGCGGCGGCGGCGAGGATCCCGGATTTCAAGATTGTCTTCATTGCACTCCCCTTTTCTTCGTTTGAATGAAGCCGGCCATCCGGCTCCGATGACGATATGCTGCCGCCGTCCCCGCCTTTGGCGTGTCGACGCTGCGGCTGCCGCCTGCCCTTTCCCCCGGGCTGTCGGCCGATTGATGCATTCCGGTCATTTCCGGTCAACGGAATTTTCCGTGCCGGACGTATCAGACGTGCTGTCCTCCGTTGATGTGGATTTCCGCGCCGTTGATGTAGGACGACTGTTCGGTGCAGAGGAAATGGATGGTCTCGGCCACCTCGCGCGGCTCGCCGAGCCGGCCCATCGGCACTTCCGCCGCCACCAGCGCGTCGGTGCCCGGCGAGAGGATCGAGGTCTCGATCTCGCCCGGCGCGATGGCATTGGCGCGCACCCCGCGGCGGCCGAATTCATGCGCCATCTCGCGCGTCAAGGCCGCCAGCGCCGCCTTGGACGCGGCATAGGCGACCCCGGCGAAGGGATGCACGCGGGAGCCGGCAATCGAGGTGACGTTGACGATCGAGCCCTTCGCGGCCTCCAGTTCCGGCATCAGGGCCCGGGCGATCAGCGCCGTGGAGACGAGATTGACGTTGAGCACCTGCGTCCAGGCGGCGGCGTCCGTATCGAGCACGCCGAGGCGGCCGCGATCAGGCCCTTTCGGCGAGATGCCGGCATTGTTGACGAGCGCATGCAGCCGGCCGTTCGGCAGGCGCTCGCGCACCGTCGCGGCAAGGCGGTCGATCTGCGAAAGGTCAGCGAGGTCGGCCTGGATGTGGCTTTCGCGCGCCGAGGGCCAGGCGCATTCCTCGGAGAACGCCTGGCGCGAGACGGTGAAGATGCGCCAGCCCTTCGACTGGAAGAGCTTGACCGTGGCATGGCCGATGCCGCGGCTCGCCCCCGTCAGCAACATGTAGCGACGTTCTTCGGTCATGCGGGGCGATCTCCCTGATGCTTGATACATCGTAATGAGCGGCCGGCGAATTGCAAGCCTCCCGCCGCAAAAGCCTAGGCCCGGCGCGCGATGCGTTCCTCGCCGCGCTCGATGCGTTCGATGCGTTCGAGGATCGGCTTTCCGCCGAGCAGGATGTCGTCGACGATCGCCATGGAAGCGGCGGCCGGATCGTGCCGCTTCAGCGCCTCGACGACCGGATAGTGGTGGTCAATCATTGCCCGCCCGCCCGGGATATAGGCGTCGGAAATATGCGGTCCCATCTGCAGCCAGAGCCGGCGCAGGATGCCGTTGAGCACCGGAAGCCCGGCGATCTGTGGCAGCATGAAATGGAAGGTCTGGTTGAGCTGCGTACCCTTCAGCCGGTCGCCGGCGACGATCGCCGCCTCGTTTTCCCGCAGAATGCGCTCCAGCGCCTCGATATCCGCACTCGTCGCCACCTGCGCCGCCGTTTCCGCGGCAAGGCCTTCCAGCCGGATGCGGATCGCGCGGATTTCCATGTAGCGGCTCTCGCTGAGGCCGGGGATGCGGATGTCGCGCGGCGAGCGGAAGGTGATCGCCTCGTCGTTGGCAAGGCGCAGGATCGCATCGCGGATCGGCGTGACGGAGGTGCCGAACTGCTCGGCAAGGTCCCTGATCTTCAGCCGGTCGCCCGGCTGGAAGCGCCCCTCGATCAGCGCATCGCACAGCGCGCCGTAGACGGCACCATTGAGGCTCGCATGATCCAGTGTCGTGAATTCGGGCATGGAACTAGTCCGCAAAATCGAGTAACACGATACTTGATGCATCTTTTTTGACGGGTTTCAAGTCTGCGGGCCGTTTTCGACCCCTCGCGGGCAGCAGTTCAAAGGCGATGCGGCCTGCGCATGGGAGCCAGCATGACACACTCACCGCCCGCCGCCCGCGCGGCCGATTCCATGTCCGCGACGTGGAACCCGACGACGCTCGACGATGCGCGCGCCGCCGTGGCCGCGGTCTATGGGCACAGCGGCACCGTCAAGCGCCTGTCCAGCGAACGGGACGAGACCTTCCTCTTCACACGGGAAGACGGCATGCCCTTCGTGCTCAAGATCGCCAATCCCGCCGAGGACCCGGCGGCGCTGGACTTCCAGGATGGCGCGCTGCTGCACCTCGAAGCGGCCGCGCCCGCCGTGCCTGTGCCCCGCCTCGTGCCGACGCGGGCCGGCGCGCAGAGCCACACGCTCGTCACCGCCGACGACCCCCGCATCATGCGGCTCCTCACCTTCCTGCCCGGCGAATTGCAATACCGCACGCAGCCGGGCGAACAGCAGAGCCGCAATGTCGGCCGGGCGCTCGCCGAACTCGGGCTTGGCCTTGAAGGCTATGACGGCCGCCCGCCCGCCGGAAAGCTGATGTGGGATATTTCCCATACACTCGACCTCGTCGCCCTCGCCGGCCACGTCGCGCCTGAGCGGCAGGCGGCGACCGGCGCCGTGCTTGCGGAGTTCGAGCGTGCCCTGCCCGCCCTTGCCGCCCTGCCGCGCCGGCAGATCATCCACAACGACTTCAATCCGCACAACATCCTGCTCGATCCGGCCGAGCCGAGCAAAGTGGTCGGCATCATCGACTTCGGCGACATGGTGCACGCGCCGCTCGTCAACGACCTTGCCGTCGGCCTGTCCTATCATCTGGCGACGGACGACTGGGCGGCCCGCGCCAGCGCCTTCCTCGAAGGCTTCCTGTCGGCCCGCCCGCTGGCGCCGGAGGAGATCGCGGTCCTGCCGCTTCTGCTGCGCGCACGGCTCACCATGTCGGTTGTCATCGCCGAATGGCGTTCCGCGCTGTTTCCGGAGAACCGCGACTACATCATGCGCAACCACGCCACCTCCTGGCGCGGCTTGCAGAACATATCCGATCTTACCCCCGCCGGGCTGAAACGGCTCGTGCCCAACCTTTCCGAGGCCTGATCATGTCGATGGTGAATGCATTTTCGCACGAGGATTTCGAGCGGCTGAGCGAGGCCGACCGGGCGCTCATCGCCCGCCGGGAAAAGGTGCTCGGCCCCGCCTACCGCCTGTTCTACGAAAGGCCGCTGCACCTCGTGCGCGGCGAAGGCGTCTTCCTCTACGACGCTGCGGGCGAAAAATATCTCGACGCCTACAACAACGTCGCCTCGCTCGGCCATTGCCACCCGCGCGTGGTGGAGGCCATCAACGCGCAGACTGCCGTGCTCAACACCCACACGCGCTACCTGCACGAGGGCATCGTCGACTATGCCGAGGCGCTGACGGCGACCTTCCCCGACACCCTCAGCCAGGCGATGTTCACCTGCACGGGGAGCGAGGCGAACGACCTTGCCGTGCGCATCGCCCGCTTCGTGACGGGCGGCACCGGCATCATCGCCACGGACCTTGCCTATCACGGCCTGACGAGCACCGTCGCCGAGTTCTCCCCCTCGCTCGGCGAGGCCGTGACGCTCGGCCCGCATGTGCGCACCGTGCCGGCGCCCGACAGCTACCGCTACGCGCCGGACGTGATGATGGAGAAATTCGGCCGCGACGTTCAGGCGGCCATCGACGACCTCAAGCGCCACGGCATCAAGCCGGCCATGCTGATCACCGACACGATCTTTTCGAGCGACGGCATCTTCGCCGGCCGGAAAGGCTTCCTCAAGCCCGCGGTAGACGCCATCCATGCGGCCGGCGGCCTCTTCGTCGCCGACGAGGTGCAGCCCGGCTTCGGGCGCACGGGAGAAGCGATGTGGGGTTTCGAGCGCCACGGCGTCCGGCCCGACATGGTGACGATCGGCAAGCCGATGGGCAATGGCTATCCCATGGCCGGCATCGTGCTTCGGCCGGAAGTCGTCGCCGAGTTCGGCCCGCACGCCCGTTATTTCAACACGTTCGGCGGCAACCCCGTCGCCGCTGCCGCCGGCAAGGCGGTGCTGGACACGATCCGGGAGGAGGGCCTGCAACAGAATGCATTGGAGGTCGGCCGTTACCTCAGGGATGGGCTTGAAAGCCTCGCAGACCGCTATCACGCCATCGGCGACGTGCGCGGCTCGGGCCTCTTCATCGGCGTCGAGATCGTCGCCGACCCGGCGGCCAAATCGCCGGACGCGACGCTGACGACGCGCATCGTCAACGGCCTGCGCGAACGGCGCATTCTCATCAGCGCCTCCGGCCCGCGGGCGAACGTCCTGAAGATCCGCCCGCCGCTCGTCTTCTCCCGCGAGAACGCCGACACGCTGGTCGACGGCCTCGCCGATATCCTGAAGACGCTCTGACAAAAAAGCCGGGGTCGCAGAGCGGCCCCGGCCTTGTTTCATGCGTGATTGCAGGCTCAGACGAGCGCGGTCACCTGGATCTCGACGAGGAGTTCCGGCGTTGCGAGGCGGGCTTCGACGGTGGCGCGTACCGGCAGATTGTTCTGGTCGACCCACTGATCCCAGACTTCGTTCATCTGGGCGAAATGGGCGATGTCGCGCAGCCAGATATTGGCGCTGAGGAGCTTGGCCTTGGACGTGCCGGCCTCTGCGAGCAGCGCGTCGATCTGGTCGAGGATGTGGCGGGTCTGCGCCTTGGCGTCAGCGCCTTCGCCCGTAACGCCCGCGGTGGTGGCGATGCCGTTGACGACGACGGCCTGGCAGAAGCGCTTGCCGGGGTTGATACGCTTGATCATGGAATCCTCCTTCTGGGAACGGTTTTGCCGAATGGTCGGCAGCGCGGCATCAATGCCCGAAAGGCCGGCGGAGTGCAACGCGCACGGATGCAAATCCGTGAAGATCACGTCCAGGCATAGCGCACGATATGGAAGAAGACCGGAGCGGCGAAAACGAGGCTGTCGGCCCTGTCGAGCATGCCGCCATGGCCCTCGATCATGTGCCCCCAGTCCTTGACGCCGCGGTCGCGCTTGATCGCCGAGGCGACGAGGCCGCCGAAGAAGCCCATGACGGAGGCGAGCGCGGCGAGCGTGCCGGCCTCCACGGGCGAAAACGGCGTCAGCCACCAGAGGCCCGCGCCGAGCAGCGAGGCGCTCGCGATACCGCCGATCAGTCCTTCCCAGGTCTTCGACGGCGAGACGGTCGGCGCGACCTTGTGGCGGCCGAAGAGCTTGCCGAAGATATATTGCAGCACGTCGCTGCCCTGCACCGTCGCGATGAGGAAGGCGATGAGCAGCAGGCCCCGGCCCTCGTTACCGGGAATCGGCAGCGTCACCAGCGCCGGCACATGGCTGATGCAATAGACCGAGAGCATGATGCCCCATTGCTGCTCGCTCACCCGCTCGAGAAACCGGGAGGTGTCGCCCCGGATCGCCGTGAGGGCCGGCATGGCCAGGAAGCAGTAGACGGGCACGAAGATGGAATAGAGCCCGTACCAGTCGATCCAGATGAGATAATACTGCACCGGGATGACGACGAGGAACATGCCGAGCAGCGTCCAGCGGTCGGCGCGGCGCGTGTTGGTGAGCGTCACATATTCACGCAGCGCCGCGAAGGAGACGAAGGCGAAGAGCAGGACCACGCCACCCTTGCCGAAGAGGAAGGCGACGCTGATGCCCGCCACCATGATCCACCAGGCCTTGATGCGCGCATTGAGGTTTTCCAGCGTCGACGGCAGAGGTTTTGTGGCGCGCCAGGAGAGCACGCCCGCAACGAGGCTTGCCGTCGCAAGCACGGCGACGAGGCCGAGGAAGAGGCGTGTCGTGTCGTCGTTCATTCGTTTCCATCCCTTTTCGGCGCGAGCGCCAGAAGCGCCTGCCTCGCCCGCTCGAGAAAGGCCTTGCGGTCCTCCCCCGCCTCCAGCGCCATCGGCGCGCCGAAGACGACGCGGCAGAGCAGCGGCACGGGCAGCAGCGCGCCCTTCGGCAGGACGCGCGACATGTTCTCGATCCAGCAGGGCACGAGTTCGACGTCGGGCCGCGCGGCGGCAAGGTTGTAGAGGCCCGAGCGGAAGCGCAGCAGCGGCGCCTCGCCCATGTTGCGCGTGCCCTCCGGAAAGAAGATCAGCGACTGGCCGGCGTCGAGCGCACCCAGCATGACCTGCATGGGGTCAGCCGTGCGTTCCACCCAGTTGCGCTCGACCAGAACCGTGCGCAGCAGCCGGCCGGCGATGAAACGGCGCACGGGGCCGGCATTCCAGTAGTCCGCGCCGGCGACGGCGGCGGTGCGGGCACGCTCGGCCGGCGGCAGGCAGGTCGAGACGAGGATGAAGTCGCCGTGGCTTGCATGGTTGGCGAAATAGATGCGCTGGCGGCCGCGCGGCGCCGCGCCGGCCCAGATCGGCCGCACCCCGGTGACAGCACGCGACAGGACCGCTAGAACCGCGCCGGAAACCCGTTGCAGCAGCGTCGTCATGCCCCGCCTCCCCCGGCCGCGTCGAGCAGCAGGACGGCATAGAGGCAAAGGGCGACGGCGAGCGCGGCCCATTGCAGCCGTACGAGCCGCTGGCAGCCGGCAAGGCGGGCGGCAAGCGGAGCGGGCGCGGGGTTCTTTTCGCGAAGGCCCATGCGCGCCAGCACGTCGTCCACCGCGGCAAGGCCCGCTGCTTCCGTGCCATGGGAGGCGGCGAGACGGAAGAGTGCGGCGTCGAAGAGGAGATGGACGGAAAGGGCGAGCGGCAGGAGGCAGAAGGCGAGCAGCAGCCCCCAGGCAAGCGGCCCGGCAAAGCCGTGTGCGCCCGCCGTCGGCGGCGCGGCGGCGAGGATCAGCACCGCCAGAAGCCCGCCTGCAAGGCCGTGGCGGCGAAGGCGGGCGACGAGTGGCGCCAAATCCGTCATCGCGCGGCCTCCTCGATAAGGGCATGGGCGGCAAAGGAAACGTGCACCGGCCGGCCAGCGGCCCTCACCTGCTCGATGGCGGCCGCGGCATTCCCGGCCAGCCCCGACCGCACCAGCCAGCAGGCGGCGACGAGGGCGCTGCGCTGGAAGCCGAGCGCGCAGCAGACAAGAACGGGACCGCGGCGGCGAGCGATATCGAGCGCATCGGCCGCCGCACGGAGACGCGGTCCGGGAACCGGCAGCAGGTCGAGCGAGGCAAAGGCTTGCCAGTCAAGGCCGGGCAGCGCCACGCCCGGCAGTTCCGCGGTCATGTCGATCACCGCGGCATAGGGGGAAAGCGCGCCCTTCCTCGGCAGGCGGCCGAGGAAGACGCCGTCCGCGATCTCCGCCGCCGCCGGTAGCCGCCGCGTCCACCAGAGGACGTTGAGCCGCACGCCAAGCCGGTAAGGCAGCAGCAACCAGCGGCTTGCAAGGCTGGTGCGCCCGTCCGGCCGTTTCTGGAACGCGTTCGCGCCGCCGCCGGCATAGGCGAAGGCGACGATGGCCAGCGCAAGCGCCGGCCAGAGGAGGAGAAGGCCGGCGCCGGTGATGCACGTCGCCGCCATCGACAGGGCAAGGAAGATGGCCGCACCCGCCGCGTAGCAGGCGGCAAGCCGCCGGGCCTTCGGCTCCCCGGCCGGGCGAAAGCCGGACAGCGGCACGGGGCCTTCGGCCGGCAACAGCCAGAGGGCGAAGAGGCCGAGCAGTGCGCCGGTCGGAATGTCGATGGCGTGGTGCTGCCATGTGGTCAGCACGGAAAGGCCGATCAGAAAGCACCAGACATGCCAGACGGTCCGCCACGCGCCGCCCAGCCGCCCGCGCCAGAGATGCCAGATGATCACCAACAGCGCGATATGCAGCGAGGGTGCCTGGTTGAACGGCTTGTCGAAGCCGCCGAGCACGTCGAACAGGAAGCCTGGCACGCCGTGCGTTTCCGGCCGCACGAAGATCGCCTGCAGGGGAAAGGCGATGAAGCAGAGGACGGCGATCACCTGCGCTGCGAGATAGCGCCGGGCCAGCCGCCCCACCTCCTCCGGCGTGTCGCAGATGAAGAGCGAAAGCGCGTAGAAGGCGTTGATCGACCAGTAGGGCACGATCGTCCAGGCGAGGAAGGGAATGTGCCGCTCCCAGCCGAAGGCGAGGTCCGGCACGTCCGTGCGCAGTGAGGCCAGCCAGTTCGCCGTGCCGTAAGTAAGATAGAAAACGGGCGCGAGGACGGCGAGCCAGAGCGCCGCCGCGCGAACGGCGGCGCGGCGCGGCAGGACCGGAACGGGTGCGACGCCCTCCCCCATGCCGGCCTCAGACGCGCTCGGCCAGCGACACGGTGAAGATGCCCCATCTGTCGATGCGCTGCTCGATCTTGCGGAAGCCGGCGGCGGTAACGAGCTGGTCCATCTCCTGCTGGCTGCGTCGCCGCATGATCCAGGCCGCCCCGCCGCGATGGGACGTCAGTGCCCGGGCGATCATCTCGAGCTGCGGGTGCCAGGGCTGGCCGGTATAGACGAGCAGCGCGCCCGGCTCCATCGCCCGCGCAAGACCCGTAAGCGAGGCCTCGATCAGCGCATTGTCCGGGAAGAGCTCGTATAGGCCGGAGACGATGGCGAGCGTCGGCTTGGGATCGATCCCCGCCAGCCCTTCCGTGTCGAAGGCGTCGGCGCGGCGGAAGGACGCGACGGATTGCAGGCCGCGCGCGGCGATCAGCGCCGTGCCCTTCTCGACATTGATCGGCGAATAATCCTGCAGGCGGATGCTCTCCGGCTTGGTTGGCGATGCGGCGACGGCGTCGAGCACGTAGCGTCCGTGGCCGGCGGCGATGTCGAGGACGCGCAGCGGCCTGCCCACGCCGGCAAGCCGCGCCAGCGCCCTGCCAATCAGTTCTTCCAGATGGACCTTGCGCTGCCGGATGCCGCGCCAGCCGATGGCGCTGAGGAACTGCCGGTCAATCAGCCGCCCGCCGGGCCCGAGGCCGCGGGCCTCGTCCTCATAGACATAGTCCAGCGTCGAGCCGGAATCGAAGCCGGTGCGAAGGCCCGTGGCGATGCCTTTGGAAAACAGGCCGCCGAGGCGGATCGAGGCCCGTGTCAACGCCCAGTAGAGCCCTCGGGGAGAAAGAAGCGGCAGCGGGCTTGCCAGCCGGTCGGCCTCGTCGCGCGTCGCGCCGGAAAGATGCGCCTGCCGCAGGTTGGCGACGACCGGCGGTTCGGCGAAACGCGCCGTGACGAAGGCCCGCACCTTCTCCAGCGCCGTGACCCGGTCCCGCTCGCCGAGCGTGTCGTGGTAGAAGCCGGGCAGGATGTGGCGCTCCTTGATCGTGCTGCCGAGATTTTCGAAGAAGCGGTGCTGCGGCGCATGGCGCACGACGAAATCGCTGCCGGAGATGAGGACCTGCGTCGGCACCGTGATGGCACGGGCATCCGCCACCACGCGGCCCGCCGCCTCGTAGAGTTCCAGCAGGATGTTGGAGGCGATGGGACGGGTGATCAGCGGATCGGCCTCGAACGAGGCGATGCGCGCCGGATCGTGCGTCAGGAAGCGAGCCTTGACGTAGGAATTGACGAAGAACGGGCCTTTCAGCTTCTGCCACAGTGCAATGCCCTCTTTCGCGAAAGGCACGTAGAGCTTCACGTCGAAGGCGGGCGAGGCGAGCACCAGTGCACGAAGGGAAGGCGCGTAGTCGTGCACCCAGGTCGCGGCCAGCACGGCGCCGACGCTCTGGGCGACGACGGCGATCCGCTCCATCGGGAAGCCCCCGGTTTCGACGATATGCTTCACGAAGCAATCGAGGTCGCGCACCGAATGGGCGAAGGACGGCGAATGGCCTCTTTGCCCCGGCGAACGGCCGTGGCCACGCGCATCCCAGGCATAGAAATCGAAATCGTCGAGCCCCAGTTCCTCCACGATATGGGCCACCCGGCCGCCATGCTCGTGGCCGCGATGCAGGAGCACGACAGCGCCCTTCGCCGTGCCGGAGCGGGCGAGCCAATGGCGGTAGAAGAGTTCCACGCCGTCATGGCTCGCGAACGCCGTTTCGATCATGCCGTCTTCCCTCTGCGTCGCTGTCATCCCCACCTATACGGATGAGCGGGCATGTTTGCAGTTGATTTTCGTGCGATTGGGCTTTCTTTTCAGGGGAATACTCGTGCGGACCGCGCCTTCATGTCGATCTACAAGCTGAAATCCTCCTTCCAGTCCCTGCTGCGCCCGCTCGTCGGGCGGCTCGCCGCGCTCGGCGTCACCGCCAACCAGGTGACCATCGTCGCGGCGGTCGTCTCGGTGGGGATCGGCGCGCTTCTCGCGCTCGATCCGCGGCCTGCGCTCTTCGCGCTCGTCCCGGTCTGGATGTTCCTGCGCATGGCCTTCAACGCCGTGGACGGCATGCTCGCCCGCGAGCACGGCCAGCAAAGTCCGCTCGGCGGCTATCTCAACGAGCTTGCCGACGTGGTGTCCGACGCCGCGCTCTATGCGCCCTTCGCGCTCGTCGCGCCCTTCTCGCTGCCGTGGCTTTCCGCCATCGTCTTCCTTTCGGCGCTGACGGAATTTGCCGGCGTGCTGGGCGTCGCGCACGGCAAGGGACGCAGCTACGAAGGGCCGATGGGCAAGAGCGACCGCGCGTTGCTGTTCGGGGCGCTCGGCGCGCTCGTCGCCGCCTTCGGCACGCTGCCGGCCTGGACCTGGCACATCCAGCCGATCGCCTGCGTGCTGCTTGCCTGGACCGTCGCCAACCGCGTGCGGGCGGGCCTCGCCTAGCGCTTGCGGAAACGGCGCGGCGTCGAACGTCCCGTCACCTCGTCCCAGTGCTCGTCGGCGCGCCGCTCGAAGGTTGCCGCATCCCGGGCATCGCTCTGGTAGAAGGCGCCGCGCGGCACGTCGGGCGCATAGGCCTGCTCGCTCCAGCCGCGCGTGTCGTCATGCGGGAAGGCATAGCCGACATGGCCGAGGGCGGCCGCGCCCTTGTAGTGGGCGTCACGCAGGTGCATCGGCACGGCGGAAGGCGGTTCGGCCGCCACATGGGCGAGCGCCAGCGAGATGCCGCGGCAGGCGGAATTGGATTTCGGCGCGCGGGCGACGTGGAGCGCGGCATGGGCGAGCACGATCTGCGCTTCGGGATAGCCGATCTTCTCCACCGCATGCAGCGCCGCCACGGCCGTCTGAAGCGCGGTGTTGTCGGCAAGGCCGACGTCCTCGGACGCGTGGATCATGATGCGCCGGGCGATGTAGCGCGGGTCCTCGCCGCCATGGACGAGCCGGGCGAGCCAGTAGAGCGTGGCGTCGGGGTCCGAGCCGCGCATGGATTTCACGAAGGCCGAGACGACGTCGTAATGCGCATCACCCGTGCGGTCGTGGTTGACGGGCGCGGCCGCGTAGGCCTCCTCGACCATCGCTTCCGTCACGACGACCGGCTCTCCCGGCGCATGACCGACGGCAAGGCTCTCCAGCACGGTCAGCGCGCGGCGGGCGTCGCCCCCGGAGCGGCCGGCGATGCGGCGAAGCTGCTCCGGCTCCAATTGAACCTCGATGCCCTGGTTCGCAAGATGGGCAAGGCCGCGCCGCACCACCTCCTCCATCTCCTCGAGGCTCAACGGCTCCAGCTTCAGGATCGTCGAGCGGGAGATCAGCGCGGGCGTCAGCGTGTGGTAGGGATTGCCCGTCGTCGCGCCGATGAAGTCGGCGACGCCCTCCTCGCAGAGCGCGAGGAGATGGTCCTGCTGGGTAGCGCTGAAGCGGTGCACCTCGTCGGCGAAGAGCAGCGTCGGGCGCATGCGTGCCTCGTCGGCGATCTTGCGGATGTCGGCGACATTGTTGTGGGCGGCGTGCAGCGGGCGGAAATTCTTGCCGAGCATGGTGCCGATGGCCCGGGCGATGGAGGTCTTGCCGAGGCCCGGGGGCCCATAGAGGATGATGCTGCCGAGCCGGCCGGCTGCAATGCGCCGGCGCAGCATCGTGCCGGGGCCGATGATCTTCTCCTGGCCGATGACGTCGTCCAGCGTCGCCGGGCGCAGTTCGGCGGCAAGCGGCATGGAACCGGTGCGCGGCGCGGCGTCGAAAAGATCGCTCATCGGAACCTCCATCGGAAATCGGCTGGCCCCGTCTAGCGGCCCGCGCGATGGGGGTCAAAGGAAAGTCTCAGGCGGGCCGGCGTCGCACCGCCATCGCCGTCACCTCGACGCGCATGCCGGGATCTGCGAGCGCGCTGACGCCAACCGCGCAGCGCACCGGATAGGGCTTCTTGAAATAGGTGCAGTAGACCTCATTGAAGACCGGGCGCTCGGCCATGTCGATGAGGTAGATCGTCAGGTGGATCACGTCGGCAAGGCTGCTGCCGGCCTTTTCCAGCGAGGCCTTCAGGCTTTCCAGCGTGCATGTACTCTGCGTGCGGATATCGCCTGTCTCGATGGAGCCGTCGGCCCTGAGCGGGATATGCGTCGTCATCAGGAGGTTGCCGAGGCCGGCGACGTCGGAGGAAATCTCGCTCTCGTCCGTATCCTCGATGAAGAAGGGGGCGTCGTGACCGGCCATGGCGATTCTCCTCTGATCGTGTTTTAGCAAGCCACACAGGCTTTGCCGCCGTCCGTCAACCGGAAATCGGCTGATCGAGCCCGAGCGGATCGGCGACGCGCGGCCAGATGTCGAGGCGCGCCTTGCGGTAGGCGGTCGTCGCGGGATCGGTCGGGTAGGAGGTGGGCGCGGCGATATAGACGATCTCGGAGGAGACCGGCTCAAAGCCGGCATGGAAATGGTTGGTCGACTTGACCAGCAGGAAAGCCTTCTTCGTGAAATCCACGCCCTGGTTGGAGAAGATGTCCGGCTCGTAGGTCTGGGTGCGGCTGGTGATCAGCACGATGTCGATGCTCGTGCCGACCGGGCGCACGACCGCCGTGCTGCCGAGCGTCACGCGGCTGTTGCGAAAACTCTGCCAGCCGGCATCGTACACGGCCCGAACGGTGACGCGCAGGTCGAGCGGCTCGCCGCCCTCCGGCCCCGACTTGCCGCCGAAGCGCAGCGCCAGCTCCGCCCCCTCGCCCGCCGCATGGCAGAAGGCGACGGCGATGGGGTCCCAGATCGTCGCGACCGCGACGTCCTGGAAGCCGCGCTCGATCATCCGGCGCAGGATATGCGTCGCATCGCCCGCCACGCCGCCACCGGGATTGTCCCAGACATCGGCGATCGTCACCGGTTGTTCCGGCCGTTCGGCGCGGATGGCGATCGCCCGGTCGAGGCCGGCCTCGGTATCGAGCATCGGCATGGCGGTCGTTCTGCGCAGACCGTAGAGCTCGTGGCCGAGCCGCTGCGCCAGCGCATCGCCCTTTGCCCCGTCGCCGTCCGTGACGACGACGATGCGCGTTCCCATCTCCGGTACGTCGCCGGCCATGAAGCCGTGGATGACGGAAATGGAGAGGATGCCGTCACGACCCTCCATCGCCTTCAGCCGGTCGACGAAGGAGCGCATCGGCTCGCGGCTCGTCGGGTAGAGGGTGATCATCCGGCAGTCGAAGGTGGAGATGACTGGCCGGATCTCGCCCTTCAGCGTGCGCAGGGCAAGGTTGACGACATGCTCGCCGCGCGCCTCGAAATCTGTATGAGGAAATTCGAGGAAGGCGGCCATCAGGTCGAGATTGGCAACGCGTTTGGCCGTCAGGTGGCTGTGCGGATCGAACTCGGCGGCGACCAGCACGCCGGGGCCGACGAGATCGCGGATGCGGGCCAGCAAATCGCCCTCCGGGTCGTCGTAGCCCTGCGCCACCATCGCGCCATGCAGGCCGAGCACGACGGCATCGACGGGCAGAGCGGCGGCAAGCTCGCCGAGGATCAGGTCGCGCAGACCCTCATAAGTCTGCCGCTGGATGAGGCCGGCCGGCTCCGCCCAGCAGGACGTGCCCTCGATGACGGTAAAGCCCTCCGCCTTCCCGCGACGGCGCAGGATCGGCACGACGGAGGAGCAGAGCGTCGGCGTTTCCGGATGCTCTCCCGGCCCCGCATAGAACGCCGCCTTGAAGGCGTTGAGGTCCGTCGGCACGGGAGAAAAAGTGTTGGTCTCGGTGGCGAGCGACGCGGTGAAGATGCGCATGCCGATCATTCCTGACGTTCTACGTGCAATTTGTTTTCACAGATGAGCTATTTTCCCTGTTTTCGTCAATAAGGAATGGCATTTATGAAAATTGTTTTCATATTAAGCGGTACGCAGCGACGGGCGATGATGAGAACTCCGTTTTCGCTATAGCACTATGATCCGACAGCGGCCTACACTCTCCTTCATCGGCCATGGCACTTCTTGAATTTTACGCCACTCCCGCACGGGCATGGATCGTTCCGCTCCACCTTCTTGGCCCTGACTGGAGGGGCGGCCTTTTTCCGCTGCTTGAGAGTCACCATCCGCGTGGGCTGAGCCATTCGGGCAGCGTCTTCCGTAAATGTGGGCATTATCTCTCGTTCGCCCTGCCGGGACGTGCACCGTGAAAGACTGCGCTCGGTGGTAAGTGCCATCGGCTCTAACTTCTGCCACGAGGCCGATGACGTTAGCGGCCTTGACTGCCAGTGCATATGGCTCCTCCCCAGAAATTGGGTGAATATGGATATGAGATCGGCGATTTGCGTCTGGAATAATCGGATGCAATCGGATACTCTAATGACATGACGCTCAACACCGCCACACTCCGCATCACTCCGCAAATCCTGTCGCTCATCGCCGAGATCGACGAGTTCAAGGGGGCATGGCGCGCGATTGGCCGCATCGCGCCGGAGCGGCTGTCCAGCTTGCGCCGCGTCGCCACCATCGAAAGCATCGGCTCCTCCACCCGCATCGAAGGCGCACGGCTCAGCGACCGGGAGGTAGAGGCGCTGCTGGCCAACATCCAGATCGGCTCATTCACTACGCGCGATGAGCAGGAGGTCGCCGGTTATGCCGAGGTGATGGAAACGATCTTCAACGCCCATGAAGCGATCCCCCTGACGGAAAACTACATCCGCCAGTTTCACCGCGACCTGCTGTCTCATTCGGCCAAGGACGAGCGGCATCGCGGCGCCTACAAGACGCTTGCCAACCATGTCGAAGCCTTCGACGAAAACGGCGCAAGCCTCGGCATCGTGTTCGAGACCGCCACACCTTTCGACACACCCCATCGCATGACCGAACTGGTCGAATGGGTGGCCGGGATGGAGAAGGAGCGGAGCCTTCATCCTCTGCTGGTCATCGCGATCTTCGTGGTGGCATTTCTGGAGATTCACCCCTTTCAGGATGGCAACGGCCGGCTGTCACGCGTCCTGACGACCTTGCTTCTGCTCCGTGCGGGCTATGCATATGTGCCCTACAGTTCGCTGGAGAGCGTGATCGAGCAGAGCAAGGAAGGTTATTATCTGTCGCTACGACGGACGCAGGGGACGATCCGCACCGACGCGCCGGACTGGAACCCCTGGCTGGCGTTTTTCCTGCGAGCCTTGCAGAGTCAGAAGCAACGGCTGGAAACGAAGATGGAGCGCGAGCGGGTCATGCTCGCGGCCATGCCGGAACTGTCGGTGCTGGTTCTCGAAGTGGCGCGCGAACATGGCCGGGTCACGGTAGCCGAGGCCGCGAGGGTAAGCGGCGCCAGCCGCAACACCGTCAAGGTCCACCTCAAGTCGCTCGTTGAGCAAGGTCATCTGCGATTGCACGGTGCTGGCCGGGGAGCCTGGTATGGCCTTGCCTGACGTCCAGATGACAGATCGTCGGTTCGCCACGCTACACCTGATCAGGTCATTTTACATCGGTGTGCGAAGAGGGCTCTGGCGTGCAGAACGGCGCTTCTTTCAGAGGCGCCGATGGCCCATCCTTGACGCATGTCCAAGACGCGCGCTTTTCGCAGCCCTGACCGTCGCGGGCGCGCAAAGACCGCCGCGCTGCCAAGCGACCTTTACGCCTATGCCGAGGCCCGACCTTTGCCCCGCATCAGCCGCCCGCCCAAACACGACCTAACGACCTGGACCGTCACCGACGACTGGCTCGCCCCCGTCCCGGTCACGGAAGCCGAGATCGAGGTGTTCGAGCGCAGGTTCGGCGCAACGCCTCGGCCACCTCGCGGCCACCATCGGGATCGTTGAGGGCTTCGGTGAACCGCTCCACGTTCCGGCGATACACATTGGCGATGTTGGGATGCACGTCCGGCACATCGGCGGGAGCCTGGGACTTCTGCCGGAAGCCTATTCGCGGAAGATGCGACGCACGATTTTGGTCTGTTCGTCGATAATCTCGCGTTCGCCCCGGATAGGTTCGCCGCTGGCGTCGAGCTGGTGGACGGCACCATAGCCATAGGCGGCCCGGCCGCTACCTCTCTTGCCCGCCTCCACGCGCCCACGCTGGCCGCGATGGGTCTTGATGGCGGGGTCTTTCAGGAACAGGGCGTTCATGGTGCCCTTGAGGCCGACATGCAGCTCGTTGATCTCGCCTTCGGACAAGGTGACGATGGAGACACCTGCAAAGCGCAGTCGCTTGAACACGGCGGCCACATCCTCCTGATCGCGGCTGATGCGATCCAGCGCTTCGGACAGCACCATGTCGAAACGCCCCATCTGGGCGTCGGCGAGCAACGCCTGGATGCCAGGGCGGATCATCGATGCGCCGGAGATGGCCCGGTCGAAATAGGTTTCAACCACGGTCCAGCCCTCGCGCTCCGCCCGCTCGCGGCACTGGCGCAATTGGTCCTCGATGGAGGCGTCACGCTGGTTGTCGGAGCAACAGCGAGCATAGAGGGCGACGCGGATCATGGGTCTCTTAGATTTGAAGCAACGCCGTGAGCTTGGCGCGAACCTCGGCCAGCACGGCGGTAGTTACCTCGCCTTTGCGATTGGCGTTGCGAGCGCGCCAATCAAGGTTCTTGATCTGATCGGCAAGAACGGCGCTTGGCGGGTTCTGGCTGATGACGACCTCAAAGGGGTAACCTTTGAGCTTCGTTGTGAGCGGACAGCACAACATCATGCCCCGCATCCCGTTGTAGCGGGCGGGTGACAGCACCAGAGCGGGGCGATGACCTGCCTGCTCGTGTCCGGCCTGCGGGTCGAAGTTCACCCACACGATATCGCCGCTGTCAGGCACCCATGCGGCCATCACCAGACTTCCTTGCCGACCGGAGCGCCGAAATCCACCTCGTCATGGAAAGTGTCGGGCGTCATCCCAGCCAACAGCTTGTCCAGGTCATAGGAAGGTCCTTGAACGGGTTCGATGACGATCCGACCATCTTCCTCGCGCACCTCCACCGCCTGATCGACATGCAGCTTGGCGGCGGTCATCACTGAATGCGGAATCCGAACCGAGGCGCTATTGCCCCATTTCTTGATGTTCACTTGCATGAATACCTCTCTTGTATCTGCGATGTCGATACAATGGTCCATCGCGGGGATGGTGTCAACGGTGTCGATACAATATCGATTTCGTTCTTGGTGAAAGTGCTGATGGTCGCCATTGTCGTATTCCTTTTCTGTCGGGCCGCTCCATTGCGATCTCGATGGGGGTCGTGAAACCGGGGACGATCGACCCTGCACCCGAAGGGCTGGAACGAAGTGGAAGGCGGCCGGCGACATCTTTTTTGATGCTTCGCGATGCAAAGCCGAAGGCGGCGGAAAAAATTGGCGACGGACGTTGCGGGAGACGCGCGAGGCGAAGCCGGTCTTCGGCCAGCCCTATGCCAATCGAGATCGCGGATGGAGCGCTCGTCTCACCCGCCAGCCGACAATCCGGCGGGCAAAGGCGTCGATGACGAAGGCCACATAGACGAAGCCTTGCCAGGTGGCCACATAGGTGAAATCCGAAACCCAGAGCCTGTTCGGCGCAGGAGCCTTGAACTGGCGGTTCACCCGATCGAGCGGGCTGGGAGCCGTCTTGTCCGGGATCGTCGTGCGGATCGGCTTGCCTCGGATGATACCCTGAAGTCCCATCGATCGCATGAGTCGGGCGACGGTGCAGCGGGCTATATCGAAGCCTTCCCGCTTCAATTGCCGCCAGACCTTGCGCACGCCGTAGACGCGGAAGTTCGCCTCGAACACACGGCGTATCTCGATCTTCAATGCAATGTCGCTGCGAGCGCGGACCGACAACCGGTCCACGTCCAGGCGTTTGGCAACGTTCTCGTAGTAGGTTGATGGGGCAATCGGCAGCAGTCTGCAGATCGGCTCGACCCCGAATACCGAGCGGTGTTCGTCGATGAAGGAGATCATCGCTTCAATGGGCGGTCCAGCTCCGCCATCGCGAAATAAGCGGACGCTTTGCGCAATATCTCATTGGCCTGCCGAAGCTCGCGGTTCTCCCGCTCCAGAGCCTTCATCTTCTCGACGACGTCGCTTGGGAGCCCGGGCCGGGAACCATCGTCCACTTCCGCCTTCTTCACCCATTCATTGAGCGTCTGCGCCGTGCAGCCGATCTTGGCGGCAATCGAGGAAACCGCCGCCCATCGCGAGGAATGTTCGCCTTGGTGATCCAAAACCATCCGTACTGCTCGGGCGCGGACTTCCGGTGAAAATTTGTTTGTTGTCTTGCTCATATCGGCTCCACTTTCTCAGAAGTTGGAGCCTCCGGCAAACCCGGCGCGGTTCAGAGTGTTCAGGGGTAACAGTACCCCAGAAAAAACTTGCCCCGGTGGTATGCTAAGCAGTGACCAACCGGGGGATACATGGTCTATATGGCACAGATACCCCGTAGTTACAAGTCCCCTACCCTGTAGACACCCTATAGCAATGGATAACGAGAGTGTGAGGTCGGTTATCGCCGATATCATAAAGGGTTTTTCGCGCGTCTTTGCGACGACGCCATTTTGCAAGCTGCTGCCCCATTCCAATGCCTTTATTATAAGGTTGCAATATGCCCCTCGCACAACTCATGCAGAAGGACAATCCCTCAGTTCGACAGCAGAAGTCAAAGCCGTCGGATCACGACCAGGCCAATAGTCAGCAGCGTCAAGGCGATAATCGCCTCATTACCTACAGCATGTGCAGAAAGTCCAAGAAAATCGATTTGAAGCATGGGGGCTCCGGTCATGGATAAGCTCCTGTACCGGGCACACAGAATCGCCCGGCTTTACGCCTTGGGCGATCCCTGTTTGCATGGAGCCTATCCCCCAATGCTCGAGCGTGGTTTGTCAACAGCTCGACAGACATCGTAGACCACTTTGACATCCCTGTGGCCCAGGGTCCCGCTTGCAGTTTCCTGCCAGCCTGCGGTCGGCCCTTCCCCAATTCGGGGTGTCCCTCTGCGCTGATAGGAGCAGCTCTCGGAACTGGCTCGTATCTGGGTGTGATTTAATGATCGCGCAAGAGCGCCGCAAAATTTTTTCTCGTATCTACGCAACGGCTCACTGGTCACCTACGTATGTCCCTCGCTGGCAATTGTCCCTAGCGAACCGGCCAGCCGGCGTCGCTGTCCGCGCACTCGCCTGGCTGGGGCCGGAGCGAGCGGAAGAGGCACTCTTGAACATCAGGCGGAAACTGGCCCCCGAAGCGTTCAACGAGCTTGTCGCTGCAGCACCCCAGTTTCCGACCTGGC